>Ga0182736_1000148_pt1 | contig 137770 bp, 129 predicted proteins | sample eDN5th30CKraftBY_FD_128882 | JGI IMG/M metagenome (GOLD analysis project Ga0182736, IMG submission 128882) | Enriched backyard soil microbial communities from Emeryville, California, USA - eDNA 5th pass 30_C Kraft BY (version 2) (version 2) | ecosystem: Environmental > Terrestrial > Soil >... | reverse complement strand
GCCTGTGGGTCAAGCTGCTGAAGGTGCCCTACCGCATCCTGTTCCCCGCCATCCTGGTGTTCTGCACCATCGGTGTGTATTCGTTGAACTACAACACCTTCGACATCTTCACCACGGCCATTTTCGGCGTGATCGGCTATGTGTGGTCGAAGCTGAAGTGCGAAGGCGCGCCGCTGCTGCTGGGCCTGGTGCTGGGCCCCATGATGGAAGAGAACTTCCGTCGCGCCCTGCTGCTGTCGCGCGGCGACTTCTTCACCTTCGTCGAGCGCCCGCTGTCGGCCTCGCTGCTGGCCGTGGCGATTGGCCTGGTGGTGCTGGTGGCCCTGCCGTCGATCCGCAAGAAGCGCGAAGAGACCTTCGTCGAAGAAGAGTAAGCCCACCCCCGGAAGCCAGGCGCCCCGCGCCTGGCTTCGGCCGGTGCTTGCCCCGAAAGCGCCAGATCCCGCAAGGATCTGGCGCTTTCTTTTGCCGCGCCGGCCGATTGCGGTAACGTTCAGGTTTCGACACAGCACAACCCGGAGACTCTGCATGGCATCCATCGGTTCCAGGGAGTACGACAAGGTCGTACCCCAGAAAGTCGCTTTCCTTGGCCTGGGCGTCATGGGCCTGCCCATGGCCGGCCACCTGGCGCGGGCCGGCCATGAGGTCACGGTCTATAACCGGTCCCCTGCCAAGGCGCAGGCCTGGACCCAGGAATTCGGCGGCAAGAGCGCGGCGACCCCGCGCGAGGCCGCGGCCGGCGCCCAGATCGTGTTCGCCTGCGTGGGCAACGACGACGACCTGCGCAGCGTGGTACTGGGCGAAGACGGCGCGTTCGCGGGCATGGCGCCCGGCGCGATCTTCGTGGACCACACCACGGCCTCGGCCGACGTGGCGCGCGAACTGTACGCCCTGGCCCGCGAACAACGCCTGCAGTTCGTGGACGCGCCGGTCTCGGGCGGCCAGGCCGGCGCGGTCAATGGCGTGCTGACGGTCATGTGCGGCGGCGAGCCCGAGGTCTTCGAGACCATCAAGCCGGTGGCCCAGGTCTACGGGCGCGCTGTCACCCGGGTGGGCGCGCCCGGCGCGGGGCAACTGGCCAAGATGGTGAACCAGATCTGCATCGCCGGCATCGTGCAGGGGCTGTCCGAGGCCATCGCCTTCGGGCAGGCGGCCGACCTGGACATGAAGCTGGTGCTGGATGTCATCAGCAAGGGCGCGGCCCAGAGCTGGCAGATGGAAAACCGCGGCGGCACCATGGTGGACGACAAGTTCGACTTCGGTTTTGCCGTGGACTGGATGCGCAAGGACCTGGGGCTGGTGCTGTCCGAGGCCCGCCACAACGGCGCCCGCCTGCCGCTGACGGCGCTGGTGGACCAGTTCTACGGCGACGTGCAGAAAATGGGTGGCGGCCGCTGGGATACGTCGAGCCTGATCGCCCGCTTGCGCGATTGAACGCGAGGCCTGCCCGCGCCCTGGCGCGCGGGCAGGCCCGGCGGGCCGCCGTCAGGCCGCCTGCCGAACCCGCGACAGGCCCGGCAGCAGCGTGTCGATGCGCTGCCTGGCCACCGCCAGCCCTTCCTGGGCGGCCAGTTCGCCCATGGCCATGCCTTCGGCGAACACGAAAACCGGGTCGGCCAGCCCCACGAACCCCAGGATCTGCGCCAGGTACGGCGTCAGCGTGTCGTCGGGCGTGCCCGCGGCCTTGCCGCCGCGCGCGCCGAGCACCAGCACCTGCTTGCCCTTGATCAGGCCTTCCGGCACACCCTGCGGCGTGTAGCGGAAGGTGACGCCGGCGCGGGCGATATGGTCGAAATAGCTCTTGAGCTGCGCCGGCAGGCTGAAGTTGTAGACCGGCACGGCGAACACGATGCGGTCGGCCTCGAACAGCTCGGCCACCAGGGCGTCGCTGCGCGCGACGATGGCGGCCTGCTCGGCGGTGCGCTGCCCGGCCGGCGTGAACAGGGCGGCCGCGGTGGCGCCATCGAAATAAGGGACGGGCTGTGCCGCCAGGTCGCGCACCACGATCGAGCCGCCCGGCTCGGTCTGGCGCAGGCGCTGGATCAGGTGGTCGGCAAGCTGCCGGGAATTGGAGCGATCGCCCAGGATCGAGGCGAGAATAACGAGCGTTTTCATGAGGGTTCTCCGGCCCGGGCGCGGGCGATGTGGACATGGACAGACTGTAGCGAAGCTGATTGAATCCATAAACCCGGTTAAGATGAACTGCCTGTTCCAATTTCAGAACAATCTGCGGAGCCGCCGTGCAAGACTTGAATGACCTGTTCTATTTCTCCCAGGTAGTGGAGCACGGTGGCTTCAGCGCCGCGTCGCGCGCCCTGGATATCCCGAAATCGCGGCTGTCGCGCCGCATTTCGCAGCTGGAAGACACCCTGGGGGTGCGGCTGCTGCAGCGCACGACCCGGCGCCTGCGGCTGACGCTGGCCGGCGAGCGCTACCTGCACTATTGCCGCGAGATGACCGCATCGGCGCGCGCCGCGGAAGAAGCCATGCGCCAACTGCAGTCGCAGCCCTGCGGGCCGGTGGTGGTGAGCTGCCCGATTTCCATCGCCCAGCAGATGCTGGCGCCGCTGCTGCCGGAATTCCTGGACACCTGGCCGTCGGTGTCGGTGCAACTGCTGGCGACCAACCGCCGCGTCGACCTGATCCGCGAAGGAGTGGACCTGGCGTTGCGGGTGCGGACCCGGCTGGACACCGATGCCGAGCTGATCGTGAAGCACCTGGGCGTGGCCAGCAGCACGATCGTGGCCAGCCCAGCGTACCTGCAGCGCCATGGCACGCCGGAAACCCCGCAGGACCTGGCCGCGCATACCACGCTGAGCTTCAACGACCCGCAGCCCGAGGTGCGCTGGCCCCTGCGCAACAGCCGCGACGAGGAAGTGCAGGTGTCCCTGCGCCCGCAATTGTGCTGCAACGATTTCATCGTGCTGACCGAGGCGGCCGTGCGCGGACGCGGCATCGCCCTGCTGCCCAGCGTGGCCACCTATGACGAACTGCGGCGCGGACAATTGGTGCAGGTGCTGCCCGACTGGCGCTCGCCCACCGGCATCGTGCACTGTATCTACCCGTCGCGGCGCGGCATGGCTCCGGCCGTGCGGGCACTGCTGGACTTCATTTCGGAGCGGCTGCCGGGCGTCTACTCGCGCATGGAGCGCGGCGGCGCCTGACTGAAGGGCGCGGTGGGGGACGCCCTTCGGGATGCCGGGCGCTGCCGGCCGGCTACAGAGTCACATCCGCGGGGCGGGCGTCGCCGGCCGCGGCGGGATCGGCCAGCGGCAGCCACAGCACCGCTGCCAGCCCCACCCCGCCCTGGGCATTGGGCTCGCCGTCGCGCAACGCGATGTCGCCATCGTTGCGGCGCGCATAGGCCCGCGCAATCGACAGCCCCAGCCCCGACCCCGACGAGGCCGACGCGCGCCCGGGCTCCAGGCGATCGAAGCGGGCGAAGGCCCGGTCGCGCGATGCGGCGTCGATACCCGGACCGTCGTCGGACACCGAGACTTCGGCACGGCCATCGCCCCGCGTCACCGATACCGTGATGTGCGCGCCGGCGGGCGCGTAGTGGATGGCGTTGTGCACCAGGTTGGACAGGGCCTCGTGCAACTCGGCCTCGCTGCCCAGCACGGGGACCACGGTCGCGCCCCCGTCGCCGGCCGGGCCGGCCGCGGCCCAGCCCAGGTCTTGCTGCTTGTCGTGCGACAGCGGCAGGTACTGCAGCACCACATTGCGCGCGACGTCATTCAGGTCGAGCAACTGGCGCGGCGTCGGGTCGCCCTGGTTGGCGTGCGCCAGCGACAGCAGCTGCTCGGTCAGGCGCCGGGTGCGGCCCAGCTGGTCGACAATGGCGCGCAGGCCTTCCTGGGCGCGCTTGGGGTCGGGCTCGCGCAGCGCATACTGGGCCTGGGTGAGCATGATGGCCAGGGGCGTGCGCAGCTGATGCGAGGCATCGGCCAGGAACTGCGATTGCTCGTCCAGCACGCGCCGATGCCGTGCCACGTGATAATTGACCGCCTCGACCAGGGGAATGACTTCGCTGGGCACCCGCGAGGCGTCCAGCGGCGTCAGGTCGTCGGGACTGCGCGCCCGGATATCGTTGCGCAGCCGCGCCAGCGGCCGCAGCGACCAGGCCACCCCCCACCACACCAGGATCGCCACCAGCGCCAGCATGCGGGCGTCGCGCAGCAGTTCCTGGCGGCGGGCGGCGTCTTCGGCCTGCAGGCGCCGGCCGATGCTTTCGGCCACCAGCACCAGCACCTGGCGGTGCTGGCCGCGGTAGTACAGGTCGCGCAGGACGGCCACCACCCGCACCGGGTCGTTGCGATAGACGCTGTTGAAGAACACCGGCTCGCCCCGCGCCGACGGCCAGACCGGCGGGCGCGGCATCTCGGGCATGCCGGCCACGGTGGCCCCGGCCGCCGGCACCGCCGAGGAGCCCTCGGGCAGGGGCGGATCGACTTCTTCGATGCGGAAATATTTGCGCAGCCCGGCCTTGGATTCGAGGATGACCTGGGCGTACACGGGCGTGGCCACCGACAGCGTGCCCTCGGGGGTGAATTCGATGCTGCTTTCGAGCACGCGGGCCGGCTCGAGCAGCGCGCTGTCGTAGGCCTCGTTGGTGATCGCGGCCAGGGTGCGGTAGTCGTTCCAGCTGTCGATGACCAGCAGCAGGATCACGCCCGGCAACAGCAGCGTGATCAGCAGCGTGCGGATGCCGACCAGCGGCGAGCGGAAGCGCTCAGGTTCCGGCAGGTTCACTGGCGCTGCTTTCCAGCATGTATCCCAGGCCGCGCACCGTGACGATGCGCACGTCGCTGCCGGCCAGCTTCTTGCGCAGGCGGTGCAGCACGACCTCGATGGCGTCCGGGTTGGCCTCGCTGTCTTGGGTGAATACCTTGCCGAACAATTGCGCCTTGTCGACCGGGTAGCCGCTGCGCGTCAGCAGGGCGACCAGGGCGGCGTGCTCGCGCGGGGTCAGGAACAGCAGGTTGCCGTCGAGCGTGAAGGCCCGGCTTTCGCCGTCGTAGGCCAGCGAGCCGCACTGCAGGCGCGGGAACTGCCGGCCCCGGCTGCGGCGCACCAGCGCGGTCACGCGGGCCTCGAGTTCTTCGAGGGCGAAGGGCTTGGTCAGGAAGTCGTCGGCGCCCAGGTTCAGGCCGCGCACCCGGTCTTGCAGCGCGCCTTGCGCGGTCAGCAGCAACACGGGCGTGCAGTCGTCGCGGCCGCGCATGTCGCGCAGCACCACCAGCCCGTGCTTGTCGGGCAGGCGCAGGTCCATGACGATGGCGTCGTACTCGTTGGCGGCCATCAGGGCCTCGGCGCTGCGGGCGTCGGGCGCGTGGTCGGGGGTGAACCCGCTTTGCGCGAGCGCCCGCACCAGCCACGACGCCATTTCGAGCTCGTCTTCAACCAGCAATATGCGCATGGCCGTCGGGTTCGGCGGGCAGGCCGTCGGCCGCCCGGGCCTGGCCATGGACGCGCTGGCGCAGGTAGCGGGTTTCGTGCTGCCGCCGGAACAGGATGCCGGAAAGCTCGTTCAGCGCCAGGGTGTAGACCTCGCGCTTGAACTCGATGACCGCGTCCAGCGGCACCCAGTATTGGCTCCAGCGCCAGGCGTCGAATTCCGGATGCGGCGTGGCACGCAGGCACACGTCGCAGTCGCGGCCGACCAGGCGCAACAGGAACCAGATCTGCTTTTGACCTTTATAGTGGCCACGCCACTCACGCCGGACGAAGTGGTCCGGGACGTTATAGCGCAGCCAGTCGCGTGTGCGCCCCAAAATGCGGACATGTTCGGGCTTCAGGCCCACTTCTTCGTGGAGTTCGCGATACATGGCCTGCACCGGGCTTTCGCCGTACTTGATGCCGCCCTGCGGGAACTGCCAGGCATGTTCCCGGATTCGCTTGCCCCAAAAGACCTCGTTCTTGCCATTGACGAGAATAATGCCAACATTGGGACGGTAGCCTTCGCGATCGAGCATGGGCCACCCCCACCGAATTCAATACAATTACGGTCGATTATACGTATCTGCAGCCACCTTTAAATATGCGCGCATCCACCTACCACCTGAACACTCTGAAAGAAGCCCCCGCCGAAGCCGAGGTCGCCAGCCACCGCCTGATGACCCGGGCCGGCATGATCCGCAAGCTGGCCGGAGGCATCTATACCTATATGCCGCTGGGCCTGAAAGTGATCCGCAAGATCGAGGCCATCGTCCGCGACGAGATGAACGCCGCCGGCGCCATCGAGCTGCTGATGCCGGTGGTGCAGCCAGCCGAGCTATGGCAGGAATCGGGCCGCTGGGTGCAGTACGGCGCCGAACTGCTGCGCATCAAGGACCGCCACCAGCGCGACTTCGTGCTGCAGCCGACCTCGGAAGAAGTCATCACCGACATCGCGCGCAACGAGATCCACAGCTACCGGCAGTTGCCGCTGAACTTCTATCACATCCAGACCAAGTTCCGCGACGAACGCCGCCCGCGCTTCGGGTTGATGCGCGGCCGCGAATTCACCATGAAGGACGCCTATTCGTTCGACCGCGACGAGGCCGGCGCCCAGCAAAGCTACGACAAGATGTACGACGCCTACATGCGCATCTTCGGGCGGCTGGGGCTGGAATTCCGCGCGGTGGCGGCCGACACGGGCTCGATCGGCGGCACCCGCAGCCACGAATTCCAGGTCATCGCCGACACCGGCGAAGACCTGATCGTGTACAACCCCGACACCCAGTACGCCGCCAATATCGAGCTGGCCGAGGCGCCCGCCCTGCTGGCCGAGCGCGCCCCGGCGGCGCAGCCCCTGGAGGCCGTGCCCACGCCGGGGGCCGCCAAGTGCGAAGAGGTGGCCCGCCTGCTGGGCCTGCCGCTGGACCGCACCCTGAAATCCATCGTGCTGTCCACCGAACCCGAGCCCGGCAAGGTGCAGGTCTGGCTACTGCTGCTGCGCGGCGACCACGAACTCAACGAGGTCAAGGCCGGCAAGCTGCCCGGGCTGGCCGGCTTCCGCTTCGCCACCGAAGGCGAGATCGTCGACCATTTCGGCTGCAAGCCGGGCTACCTGGGCCCGATCGGCACCGCCCTGCCGGTGCGCGTGATCGCCGACCGCACCGTGGCCAACATGGCCGACTTCGTCTGCGGCGCCAACCGCGAAGACTTCCACTACACCGGCGCGAACTGGGGCCGCGACCTGCCCGAGCCCGAACTGGTGGCCGACCTGCGCAACGTGGTCGAGGGCGACCCGGCCCCGGACGGCTCCGGCCGGCTGGCCATGCAGCGCGGCATCGAGGTGGGCCATGTATTCTTCCTGGGCACCAAGTATTCCGAGGCCCTGAAGGCCACCTTCCTGGACGAGACCGGCAAGCCGGCCACCCTGCAGATGGGCTGCTACGGCATCGGCATCACCCGGATCGCCGGGGCCGCCATCGAACAGAACCACGACGCCCGCGGCATTATCTGGCCGCGCGCCATCGCGCCGTTCGAAGTGGTGATTTGCCCGGTCGGCTGGGGTAAAAATGAAACCGTACGTAACGAAGCTGTAAAATTATATGACCAACTGCGCGCTCGCGGCGTGGATGTCATCCTGGACGACCGTGACGCCCGGCCAGGGGTCATGTTCGCTGAATGGGAGCTGATAGGGGTGCCCCTGCGCGTAACAGTTGGAGAGCGCGGCCTGAACGACGGTGTGGTGGAATTGCAGGCCCGCCGCGAAAGCGAAGCGGCGAAGATTCCCGCCGCGTCGGCCCTGGAACAGGTGCTGGCCAAGCTGGAAACGCTGTAGACTGCCCGGCCCGCACGCCGGCAACCGAAAGGCCGCCCACCCACTGTGATTGAACCGAAGTCCGCCGAATCCGTCCTGAACGTCCGTGTCTACTATGAAGATACGGACGCAGGCGGCGTGGTGTTCTACGCCAATTACCTGAAATTCCTGGAACGCGCCCGCACCGAGTGGCTGCGCGAACTGGGAGTCGAGCAATCGGCGCTGGTCGCGCGCGAAGGCCGGCTGTTCGTCGTCCACTCGCTGGACATGGCGTACCGCAAGCCGGCGCGGCTGGACGATTTCATTACCATACGCAGCCGCGTCACCCGGGTGGGCCGCGCTTCGATACACTTCGCGCAGCGCGCCGAACGCGACGGGGAACTGCTCGCGCATGGCAATATCCAAGTCTGCTGTGTGGACGCTGTGCACATGCGGCCGGCGGCCCTGCCGGCCGTGGTTCGCGCCAAATTGGAATCCCTTCAGGAATAACCATGCAAGTCACCAACGACATGTCGTTGCTTTCGCTGATCACACACGCCAGCATCCCGGTGCAGCTCATCATGCTGCTGCTGCTGGGCATTTCCATCATGTCCTGGACCTACATCTTCGCCAAGCGGCTGGCGATCAAGCGCGCCCATGCGCAGACGCGCCGCTTCGAAGACGATTTCTGGTCCGGCGGCGACCTGTCCATGCTGCAGCAGGCGGTGGCCAGCCGGCGCGACGAACAGGGTGCGCTGGCGCGCATCTTCGATGCCGGCATGACCGAATTCCTGAAGGCGCGCCGCACCCATGCCAACGGCGACGTCAACACCATGCTGGACGGCCCGCGCCGCGCCATGCGCGCCGCCTACCAGCGCGAGATGGATTCGCTGGAATCGCACCTGAACTTCCTGGCCTCGGCCGGCTCGGTCAGCCCCTACATCGGCCTGCTGGGCACCGTATGGGGCATCATGCACGCCTTCATCGGCCTGTCGAACATGCAGCAGGCCACGCTGGCGTCGGTGGCCCCCGGCATCGCCGAAGCGCTGATCGCCACCGCCATCGGCCTGTTCGCCGCCATCCCGGCCGTGGTGGCCTACAACCGCTACACCCACGACATCGACCGTCTGTCGATCCGGTTCGACAGCTTCGTGGATGAATTCCTGAACATCCTGCAACGCCAGGTGCGCTGATGCCTTCGGTACGGTCGCACGGCCGCGCGGGCCGCCGCATGAAAGCCGACATCAACGTCGTGCCCTATATCGACGTGATGCTGGTGCTGCTGGTGATCTTCATGGTCACCGCGCCGCTGATCACGCCCGGCCTGATCAACCTGCCCTCGGTGGGCCAGGCGTCCGACGTGCCGGCCAAGCCCCTGGAAGTCCAGATCTCGGAAGACGGCCAGGTGGCGCTGCGCATGCGCGAAGCCGGCGCCACGCCGCAGGACATCCCGCGCGACCAGCTGGTCGACCAGGTGCGCCAGCGCATCACCGCCGAAACGCCCGTCGTGATCGCCGCCGACGGCAAGGTGCCGTACGAAACCGTGGTCAAGGTCATGGACGAACTGCGCAGGAACGGCGTGACGCGCCTGGGCCTGCTGGTCGACCAGGGCGCCGCGGCGCAGGAACCGAAAAAGCGCTGATGCGCCGCCGCGCGCCGCTTTTGCCACGCTTATGACCCCACCCATCATCCGTCACGACAGCACCGCGCCGATCACCCCCGCCGCGCAAGACAACCGCAAGGCGCTGATACTGGCCATCCTGGTGCACGTGCTGCTGCTGATCGCCCTGGTCCTGGGTGTGAACTGGCGCTCGGAAAACCCCGGCCCGGTCCAGGTGGAATTGTGGGCCGACGGCAATTCGCCCGATTCCCCGCCGCCGCAGGAACAGCCGGACGAGCCCAAGCCCCAGCCGCCGCAGCCCCAGCCGGAACCCAAGCCCGAGCCCCCGCCTGCACCCAAGCCGGACCCTGAACCGCAGCCCGAGCCCGAACCGCCCCCCCCGCCGCCGCCGGTCGAAACGCCGCAGCCGCCGCAGCCCGACCCCGAAATCGCGCTGGAAGAGGCGCGCAAGAAGCGCGAACAGGAAGAAAAGGCCCGCCAGGCCGCCGAGGCGGCCAAGGAAAAGGCTCGCCTGGAAGAAGAGCGCAAGCAGGCCGAACTGAAAGAAAAGCAGCGCCTGGACCAGGAACGCAAGGCAGCCGAGAAGGCCGCGGCGGAAAAGGCCGCGGCTGAGAAAGCGGCCGCCGAGAAAAAGGCTGCCGAAAAGGCCGCGGCCGAGAAGAAGGCCGCCGAGAAAGCCGCTGCCGACAAGGCGGCCGCGGAAAAAGCGGCGGCCGAGAAAGAGGCAGCCGAAAAAGCCGCTGAAAAGGCTGCAGCCGAGAAGGCCGCGGCCGAGAAAAAGGCCAAGGACGAAGCCGCCAAGAAGGCCGCCGCGGAAAAAGCCGCCGCGGCCAAGAAGGCGGCGGCCGAGAAAGCCTTGCGCGACGCGTTCCGCAACGACGTCATGGGCGCGGCCGGCATCCCCGGCGGCACCGCCGACCGCAACCAGCAAGGCGGCGGCCGCGACGACGGCTATGGCGCCAAGGTGCGCGCCTGCGTGCGGCCCAACGTCGCGTATCCGACACCGCCGCGCAGCGGCTCGGCCAACCCCACGGCGCAATACCGGGTACAGTTGAGCAAAGACGGCAAGGTCAGTGGCGTAAGCCTGACCAGCTCGTCGGGCAATGCCGGTTTCGACCGCGCGGTGGAAAACGGCATCCGGCGCTGCAACCCGTTCCCCAAACCCTCGGCGGGCGGCTACGCGCCCGTCATCGACGTCGTGTACCGAATGTATGACTGACAGGAGATTGCTGACCATGACTCCCGCCTCCAGCCGCCCATTCCCGTCCGGGCTAGCGCGTGCCTACGGCACGTTGTTTGCCCTGCTGACGGCAATCGCCCTGCTTGTCTGGCAACCGGCCCATGCGCAGCTGCGCGTGGATATCTCGGGCACCGGCGCCACCCAGTATCCGGTCGCCATCGCCGACTTCGCGGTCGACGACGTGCACGGCCGTGCCCTGGCGGAAGTGATCCGCGCCGACCTGACCCGCACCGGCCAGTTCCGGCTGGTCAGCGCCGCCGGTTCGGGCCTGAACATCGATTCGCCGGTGGCCTACGACGACTGGCGCACCAAGGGTGCCGACTTCCTGGCCTACGGCAGCATCACGCGCGGCGCCGACGGCCGCTACGACGTGCGCTACCGCCTGGCCGACACGGTCAAGAAAGGCCAGCTCGATGGCGTGGCGTTCTCGGGTTCCGAACAGGAACTGCGCCGCGTCGCCCACCAGATCGCCGACCGCATCTATGAAAAGATCACCGGCGTGCGTGGCGTGTTCTCGACCCGCATCGCCTACGTGCTCAAGCGCGGCAACACCTACGAACTGCAGGTAGCCGACGCCGACGGCCAGAACCCCCAGGTGGCGCTGCGCTCGCGCGAACCGGTGATTTCGCCGGCGTGGTCGCCCGATGGCAGCAAACTTGCGTATGTCAGCTTCGAATCCGGCAAGCCGGTGGTGTATGTGCACACCCTGGCCAGCAGCCAGCGCATCCCGGTTGCCAACTTCAAGGGCAACAACAGCGCGCCGGCCTGGTCGCCCGATGGCAGCAAGCTGGCGGTGGCCCTGACGCGCGACGGTTTGTCGCAAATTTACATCGTCGGCGCCGACGGAAGCTCGAATATGCGCCGTCTTACGCGTTCCCCGGGCATCGACACCGAGCCGATCTTTACGCCCGATGGCCGTTCTATTATCTTTACCAGTGATCGCAGCGGTGGACCGCAAATCTATCAAACCAGCCTCGACGGAGGCGATGCCCGTCGGCTGACTTTTAACGGTAGTTACAACATCTCACCCCGAATTTCCCCCGACGGTTCCACGCTGCTGTACGTTGCAAGACGCGACGGCGCGTTTCGCATCGCCTCACTCCAACTTGCCACCGGCACCGAAAACCTGCTGACCGACGGTCGCGACGACCAGGCACCAAGTTTCGCGCCGAACGGCATGCAGATCCTGTATGCGGCGGTCCAGAATGGCCGCAGCGTACTGGCTGGCGTGTCCAGCGATGGTCGCGTGCGGCAGACGCTCTCGGTACTGAATGGGGAAATACGTGAACCGACTTGGGGACCTTTTACCCGCTAAACACGTATGACCCTTCTTTACAAAGGAACAATCATGAAAATGCGCATTGCCAAAAGCCTTACTATCGCCGCCCTGGCCGCTACCCTGGCCGCTTGCAGCTCCGTGCCCCTGGACGACCAGTCCGGCCAGTCCGGCACCACCGGCACCGGCCAAGGCACCGCCTCGGGCCAGATCATGGATCCGTTCAACCCGCAGAGCATCCTGGCGCAACAACGCTCGGTGTACTTCGATTTCGACAGCTACACGGTGCCTGACCAGTATCGCAGCCTGGTCGAGACCCACGCCCGCTACCTGGCTTCGCACCAGCAGCAGCGCGTGCAGGTCCAGGGCAACACTGACGAACGCGGCGGCGCCGAATACAATCTGGCCCTGGGCCAACGCCGTGCCGACGCCGTGCGCCGCATGATGACGCTGCTGGGTGTCACCGACGCGCAGATCGAAACCATCAGCTTCGGCAAGGAAAAGCCCCGCGCTTCCGGCACCAGCGAAGCCGACTACGCGGAAAATCGCCGCGCCGATATCGAGTATCAGCGCTAATATTTCCGCGCACTAGCACTGCCGCGCGTCGGAACGGTCAAGCGGCCGTTCCGACGTTTTTGTTTTCAGACTCTGGAATTTCCCATGCGCGTTCAAGTCCTGCCCCTGCGTACCCTGGTCGTGACGGCCACCCTGGCCGCGGCTGCCGTGGCCGCCCCCGCCCATGCCTTTTCCGACGACGAGGCCCGCCGGGCCATCCTGGACCTGCGCCAGCAGGTGCAGCAACAGCACGAGCAGAACCAGCGCGCGCGCCTGCAACTGGCCGACCAGATGCAAGCCATGCAACAGGAAATCGCGCAATTGCGCGAGCAACTGGAACTGGTGTCGCGCCAGCAACCCAGCGCTCAGCCTGGCCAGGGCGCGGCCAACCCGCCGGGCGCCACCGCCAGCGACCCGCGCGAACAGGCCGCCTACGATGGCGCCATCGACCAATTCCGCAAGGCCCAGTACAAGGACGCCGCCGAATCGCTGGCCGCCTTCGTGGCCCTGTACCCCAACAGCCAGCTGGCGCCCTCTGCCAAGTTCTACCTGGGCAGCAGCCGCTACGCCGTCAAGGACTACAAGGGCGCCATCGACCAGCTGAACCAACTAGTGCAGCAGTCGCCCAATGACGCGCGCGCGCCCGATGCCTTGCTGGTGATTGCCGGCAGCCAGCTCGAACTGAACAACCGCGCGGGCGCCAAGGCGTCGCTGCAGCGTATCGTGAAAGACTACCCGAACACGCCGGCGGCCGAGACGGCCCAGAACCGGCTGCAGCTGCTGCAGTAACCGGCAAGATCGGCATCGGCCGGCGCTGCCGGCCGATGCGCGGTTAGCGCGCCGATACCACCAGCAGGATCCCCACCCCCACCACGATCAGGGCAATGCCGGCCAGTTCGCGCCGGCTGGTGGCGTGCGAGAACAGGCGGCGCGACAGCACCTGCGCGAACAGCACCTCGACCAGGCCCAGCGTGCGCACGTGCGCGGCCGCGGTCAGCGCAAAGCCCAGGAACCAGCCCTGGGACGCGGATGCGCCCAGCAGGCCGCCCCAGATCGAGGCACGCCAGGCGGCCAGGCAGGCCTTCAGCAGGGCGCGGTTGAACAGCACCATCCAGAGCACCAGCAACAGCGTCTGCACCCCCAGCGACCACGCCAGCGTCCAGGTGGCCTTCAGGACGAAGCCGCCGCTGTCGAGCGACAGGATGGCGCCCCGAAAACCGATGGCCGACAAGGCGAAGAAGGCGCCCGACACCAGGCCCAGCAAGGCCGGGCGCAGGCTGCCACGGCCCGCGGCCGAGGCCGGGTTGCCCGACATCAGCACGACGCCCAGCGTGGCCAGCAGCACCGCCGCCACGCCGCCGACCGACAGCGGGTCGCCCAGGACGGCGAAACCGAACAGCGCGACCTGGATGGGTTCGGTCTTGGTCCAGGCGGTGACCACCACGAACGAGCGTTCGCGCATGGCGGCCAGCATCAGCGCGGTGGCAGTGATCTGGGCCACGGCGCCGCCCAGCACGAACAGCAGGAACTCATGCCCCGCCCCGGGCGCCGGCCCGCCGTCGACGGCCAGCACGATGGCCAGGAACAGCAAGGCGAACGGAAAGCCGAACAGGAAGCGCACCTGCGTGGCCCCCAGCGTGCCCAGCGTCGCGGTCAGGCTGCGTTGCACCGCATTGCGGCCGGCCTGCGCCGCCGCAGCGGCCAGGGTGGCGGGAATCCAGACCCAGGTCCAGTCCATGGTGAGGCTCGCTTATAGGAAATCAGGCGCGCAACGCGACGTCGGCCATCGGGGCCCCCGTCATGCGGGCCAGTTGCTGCGGGCTGAGCCGGAACACGGCATGCGGGTGGCCGGCGGCGGCCCATAGTGTGTCGTACTGGAACAAGTCCTGGTCGAGCAGCATGGCCGGCTTGACCGCGTGGCCGATGGGGCAGACGCCGCCAATGGCGTAGCCGGTCATGTCGCGCACATAGCGGGCGTCGGCCTTGGCAAGCTCGCCCACCAGCCCGGCCACCTTGGCCTCGTCGACCCGGTTGGCGCCGCTGGCGATGACCAGCACCGGCACGTCGTCGGCGCGGCGGCGGAAGATGATGGACTTGGCGATCTGGGCCACCTGGCAGCCCAGGCCCTGCGCCGCCTCGGCCGAGGTCTTGCCGGTTTGCGGCAGGATGACGACAGGATGTTCGTGGCCCATGTCGTGCAGCAGGCGGGCAACGCGCTGCGCGGACTCGGGCAAGGGGGATGCAGCTTCGGCAGACATGCTTGGCGGTTCCGTGGGATCGGGCGCGGCGCGGGCCGCGCCGCCGGACAAGGCCACCGAGTGTAGCAGCGCGCCGCGCCAGGGGCGCTAGAATCACGCGCTGGCATCCATGCACCGCCCGACATGCGTTCAGAACCCCAATTACCCCTGCAAACCGCCAGCATCGATGGCTATGCGATGACGTACACCGAACACGGCCACGGCACGCCGCTGGTGCTGGTGCACGGCTCGCTGTGCGACTGCCGGTACTGGAAATCCCAGATGGGCGCGCTGGGCCGCTCGTTCCGCGTGCTGGCGCCAAGCCTGCGGCATTACTGGCCGCAGCAATGGGATGGCGTCCGCTTCTCGGTCGACCAGCATGTGGACGACCTGCTGGCCTTCATCGACACGGTGGGCGAAGGCGCCGCCCACGTGGTGGGGCATTCGCGCGGCGCGCGCGTGGCGCTGGAAGCCGCCCTGCGCGACCCGGGCCGCGTGCGGTCGTTGACGCTGGCCGACCCCGGCCTGCCGCTGCCCGGCCAGGCCACCGACTCGCGCGGCGCGTTTCGCCAGCGCGCCCTGGCACTGATCGAGGCGGGCCAGGTCGATGCCGGGCTGGCGCTGTTCGTCGACACGGTATCCGGCCCGGATACCTGGCGCCGCATGGTGCCCTGGTTCCAGGACATGGTGCGCGACAATGTGTCCACCCTGAAGGGGCAGGCGACCGAAACCCTGCCGCCCCTGGGGCGCGAACAGATCGCCCGGCTGGCGCTGCCCACGCTGCTGATCGGCGGCGCGCTCAGCCCGGCCCCCTACCCGGCCGTGCTGGACATGCTGGCCGAATGGCTGCCGGGCGCGCACAAGGAAGTGATCGCGGGTTCGTCGCACGGCATGAACCTGGGCAACCCGCGCGCCTTCAACGCGGCGATCGAGAACTTCCTGGCCTAGAGGGCAGGCCGGCCCTAGGCCTTGCCGTGGCGGGCGCGGGCCCGCCGCGCCAGCATGTTCAGCCCTTCCACCAGCGCCGAGAACGCCATGGCGGCGTAGATGTAGCCCTTGGGCACGTGCGCGCCGAAGCCTTCGGCGATCAGCGTCATGCCGATCATCAGCAGGAAGCCCAGCGCCAGCATGACCACGGTGGGATTGCGCTGGATGAAGTTGGCCAGCGGATTGGCAGCCACCAGCATCACCGTGACCGCCACGATGACGGCGATGAACATGATGGGGATGTGGTCCGTCATGCCCACCGCGGTGATGATGCTGTCGATGGAAAAGACCAGGTCCAGCATCAGGATCTGGCCGATCGCGGCGCTGAAACCGATGGTGGCCGCCTTGCCGTCGAACATGTCGCCGCCCGGGGTGGGGTCGACGTGGTGGTGGATTTCCTTGGTGGCCTTCCAGACCAGGAACAGGCCGCCGGCCACCAGGATCAGGTCGCGCCACGAGAAGCCGTGGCCGAACAGCGTGAACAGGGGCTGCGTGAGCTGCACGATGAAGGCCACCGTGCCCAGCAGGGCCAGCCGCAGGATCAGGGCCAGGCCGATGCCGATGCGCCGCCCGCGTTCCTGCTGGTGAGGAGGCAGCTTGTTGGTCAGGATGGAAATGAAGATCAGGTTGTCGATGCCCAGCACGACTTCCATGGCGATCAGGGTGGCCAGCGCCGCCCAGGCGGCGGGCTGCTGGGCAAGCGATATCAGGTAGTCCATGATGCCTCCGGCAAGGGTTCAGCGGGGTGTCGCTGCTGCGTATTGCGCCGGGCCGCCGCGCGCGGCGGCCCGGCGCGGGCCATCGTGACTGTCGCGGTGCAATCAGCGCGCCTGCCCGCCATGGGCGGCGATGACCTGTTCGGCCACCTGGTTGGGCGCCTCGGCGTAGTGCTTGAATTCCATGGTGTAGGTGGCCCGCCCCTGGGTCAGCGAGCGCAGGGCGGTGGAATAGCCGAACATCTCGGCCAGCGGCACTTCGGCGCGCACCAGCTTGCCGCCGCCACCCGCGATGTCTTCCATGCCCTGCACCATGCCGCGCCGCGACGACAGGTCGCCCATGACATGGCCAGTGAAGTCTTCGGGGGTTTCGACCTCGACGGCCATCATGGGCTCGAGCAGCACCGGCCGGGCTCGCCGCATGCCTTCCTTGAAGGCGATGGAAGCCGCCATGCGGAAGGCGTTCTCGTTGGAATCCACGTCGTGGTACGAGCCGAAGACCAGGGTGACCTTGATGTCGACCACCGGATAGCCCGCCAGCACGCCGGCATTGAGGCTTTCGCGCACCCCGCGATCGACGGCGGGGATGAATTCGCGCGGCACCACGCCGCCCTTGATGGCGTCGACGAACGCGTAGCCGTCGCCCGGCGGCTGAGGTTCGAGCTTGAGCACCACGTGGCCGTACTGGCCGCGCCCGCCCGACTGCTTGATGAACTTGCCCTCGACCTCGTCGCAGGTCTTGCGGATGGTCTCGCGGTAGGCCACCTGCGGCTTGCCCACGGTGGCCTCGACGCCGAACTCGCGCTTCATGCGGTCGACCAGGATCTCCAGGTGCAGTTCGCCCATGCCGGAAATGATGGTCTGGCCCGATTCTTCGTCGGTGCGCACGCGGAACGACGGGTCTTCCTGGGCCAGGCGATTGAGCGCCAGGCTCATTTTTTCCTGGTCGACCTTGGTCTTGGGCTCGACCGCCTGCGAGATGACCGGCTCGGGGAACGACATGCGCTCGAGGATGATGACGTGCGCCGGGTCGGTCAGGGTGTCGCCGGTGGTGACGTCTTTGATGCCGACCGCCGCGGCGATGTCGCCGGCATAGACTTCGCTGATCTCGCGGCGCTCGTTGGCGTGCATCTGCAGGATGCGGCCCAGCCGCTCGCGCTTGCCCTTGAGCGGGTTCAGCACCGAATCGCCCGACTTGACCACGCCGGAATACACCCGGAAGAACACCAATTGGCCGACGAAGGGGTCGGTCATGATCTTGAAGGCCAGCGCAGAGAACGGCTCGTTGTCGGCCGGGTGGCGCTCGATTTCGCGGTCGCGCTCGTCGTGGCCCTTGATGGCCGGCACGTCTACCGGCGAAGGCAGGTAGTCGATGACGGCATCCAGCATGGCCTGCACGCCCTTGTTCTTGAAGGCGCTGCCGCACAGCATGGGGACGATCTCGTTGGCGATGGTGCGCATGCGCAGGCCGCGCTTGATGTCGTCTTCGGACAGGGGCTCGCCGGACAGGTACTTTTCCAGCAACGCCTCGTCGGCCTCGGCGGCCTTCTCGACCATGCGGTCGTGCCATTGCTGCGCCGTGCCGGCGAGTTCGGCCGGGATGTCGAGGTATTCGAATTTCACGCCCTGGCTGGCGTCGTCCCAGATGATGGCCTTCATCTTGACCAGGTCGATCACGCCCTGGAAGTGGTCTTCGGCGCCGACCGGGATCTGGATGGGCACGGCGTCGCCCTTCAGGCGCTCGGCGATCTGCTTCTGCACGCGGAAGAAGTCGGCGCCGACGCGGTCCATCTTGTTGACGAAGGCGATGCGCGGCACGCCGTACTTGTTGGCCTGGCGCCAGACGGTTTCGGACTGGGGCTGCACGCCGCCCACGGCGTCGTACACCATACAGGCGCCATCGAGCACGCGCATCGAGCGCTCGACCTCGATGGTGAAGTCGACGTGGCCGGGCGTGTCGATGATGTTGATGCGGTGCTCGGGGTAGTTGCCCGCCATGCCGCGCCAGAACGCGGTGGTGGCCGCCGAGGTGATGGTGATGCCGCGTTCCTGCTCTTGCTCCATCCAGTCCATCACGGCCGCGCCGTCATGGACTTCGCCCAGCTTGTGGGTGATGCCGGTGTAGAAAAGGATGCGCTCGGTGGTGGTGGTCTTGCCCGCGTCGATATGGGCACTGATGCCGATATTGCGGTATTGGTCGATGCGCGTCTTGCGAGTCATGGCAGCCCCTGATGAGGTGAATCCGACTGGCTTGGCAACAGCGGGTGCGCCGTGCCACGGCAAATATTACGCGCGCGGGGTGCCGGGATGCCATATAGCCCTGCCTGCGCCGCAGGTATGGCGACCGCCGGCCAGGCCCGCCGCCGCAACGGCGGGCCGGTGGCTGCCCGGCCGGGCAGCCGGGGTGGGGCTACTTCTTGTCTTTGTCTTCCTTGACGCGGTAGACCAGCACCGCGATGTTGGCCAGCGACAGCACCTTGGCCGTGACGCTGCCCAGCAACAGGCGCGACAGCCCGCTGCGGCCGTGGCTGCCGATGAAGACCAGGTCGCAGCCGTTTTCGGCGGCGGCCTGCACGATGCCGTCGGCCACGTTGAAATTGGATACGGCGCGCGATTGCGCCTTGACGCCGGCGGTTTCGGCCCGGTCGAGGATTTGCTTCAGATACTTTTCAGCCTGCTCGGCCGAGGCTTTTTCGTAGTCTTCGTCGGTGATGGCATAGGCGGCGGCCATGCCGTCGAAGCCGATGGTGGCGGCAAAAGGCTGGGTAACATGCAGCGCAACGACCTCGGCCCCGGACGAACGCGCGAAGCAGATACCCGCATTGGCGGCCTGCGCCGACAGCGGAGAACCGTCGGTGGGAATCAGGATTTTCTTGAACATGTTGCCTGCTCCTGTCTGCTGGTAAGAGAACCCATGCTACCGGAAAACCCCCGCTTGCCGTATTGCGGTCTTCCCGCAGCATTGAGAGCCATCAAGGCATTTGTTGTGACGCAACGAAAAGATTAGTGCAACGCGTGCCCGTGCGGCAATACGCCAGCACCGGGCCCGGCAAGGTGTTCAGCAGCTCGGCGAAGCGGGCCACGTCGGCCGCCGTCATGGCGCTGCCGACGACCGGCTGGTATTCGACCTGCAGCCCGGCCTCGTGGGCCGCCCGCGACACGTCGGCGGCGGTGGGTTGGTCGGGGCCGCCCTCGAAATCGGGCCGGTTGATGATGACGCTTTTGTACCCTGCGGCCGCCACACCGGCCATGTCTTCGGGCGACAGCTGCGGGGCGACGGCGAAGTGCTCGGTCAGGGGTTTGATGGGAACGGCGGCCATGGTGATTCCTTGGGTGAAAGCCAGAAAAACGGGAAGAACAGTATATGTCGTCCGCGCCGGCCGCGCCTTAGCCGGGCGCGGCCAGCACCCCGGCCACGGCCCGCCAGATGCCCGGGGTGTCGACCATGGCCACCGAGAATCGCATCATGGTGGACGGCGCCTGGGTGGGCGAGAACAGGCTGCCGGGCGCCAGCAGCAGGCCGCGATCGGCGCCCGTGCGGGCCAGGCCCTCGGCGTCGCGGCCGCAGTCGGCCCAGACGAACATCCCGGCGTGCGGCTCGTGCGGCACGGTCAGGCCCAGCTCCAGCAAGGCCGACAGGCATTGCTGGCGTGCCGTGTTGACGCGGGCGCGGACCCGGTCCAGGTGGCGGCGGTACTGCCCTTCGGCCAGCACCCGGTGCACCACGCGCTCGCCCAGTTCCGGTGTCGTCAGGCCCGCCAGCATCTTCAGGTCGGCCAGTTTCTGCAACAGTTCGGCATTGGCCGCCAGGTAGCCCACCCGCAGGCTCGCGGCCAGCATCTTGGAAAAACCGCCCGCCAGGATGACCCGGTTCAGGCGGTCGAGCGAGGCCAGCCTGGTGGCGCCGCCGGGGTGCAATTCGCCGTAGGTGTCGTCTTCGACCACCAGGAAATCGTGCCGCTCGGCCAGCCGCAGGATGTCGTACGCCACGCCGGCCGACAGGGTATGGCCGGTGGGGTTGTGCACGGTGGTGTTGACGATGAACAACTTCGGCTTGTGCAGCGCCGCCAGGCGGTCGAGCTGTTCCAGGTCGGGCCCGTCGGGGCCGCGCGGCACGCCGATCAGCCGGGCGCCGAAAGCCGCCAGCCGGCCGAAGATGACGAACCAGGCCGGGTCTTCGACCAGTACCGCATCGCCCGGCCGGATGAGGTGGCGGGCGACCAGGTCGAGCCCGTGGGTGACGCCGTTGGTGGTCAGCAGGTTGTGGTCGGGATGGGCGGGTACGCCGTCGGCCTGCAGGCGCGAGGCCAGTTGCTGCCGCAGGGGCCGGTAGCCCAGCGGCGAACCGTAGGCCACCAGGTGGCCGCGCACCGAGCGCCCCACTGCCCGCACGGCGGCCGACACCATGTCGGGGTCGAGCCAGTCGGCCGGCAACAGGCCCGCGCCACCCGGCATGGCCGAGGCCTCGGGCTCGCGGAACATGTTGCGCAACAGCCAGGCCACGTCGATGCGGGCCGGCGGCGCCAAGCCATCCGGGGTGGTGCTCGGGGCGCTGCGAGCGGCGGCCGCCAGGGGTTCGCGGCGCGCCCGCACGAAAAAGCCGGCGCCGCGGCGCGACTGCACCAGGCCGCGCGCCACCAGCCGGTCGTAGGCTTCGACCACGGTGAAACGGCTGACGCCGGCCTGCTCGGCCATCTTGCGGATCGAGGGCAGCCGGGTGCCGGGCCGCAGGCCCTGGTGGTCGATGCGGCGGGCCACGTCGTCGGCCAGTTGGGCCACCAGGGTCGCGTCGGCCTGGCGCACGGGCCGCCAGCCGGCGGCGGGTTCGGAAACGGGGGCAACTGTCATGGCGATTCTACCGGGCCAGTAATCAAGGTGATATGGAAAAGTGTACCGGTACTGTACTGACCACTTTGCGTAGAGTGGCAGGAATCCCGCTTGCCCGCAAGCGCCTTCGATATCCGGACCCCCATGTCGCGCCCCACTGCCTACGCCCCGCCCGCCCCCGCCGTCACGCCGCTCTGGGAGGGCTACAGCTACGGCCTGCTGGGCGTACTGGTGTTTTCGCTGACCCTGCCCATGACACGGGTGGCGGTAGCCGAACTGTCGCCGCTGCTGATCGGCCTGGGGCGCGCCCTGCTGGCGGCCGTGCCGGCCGCCCTGTACCTGTGGTTGACGCGCAGCCGCCACCCGGACCGGGCCGAGTGGTCCGGCGTGCTGCTGGCCGTGCTGGGCATCGTGGTGGGCTGGCCGCTGGCCTCGACGCTGGCCATGGCCACGGTGCCGGCCTCGCACGGGGCGGTCTTCAACGGGCTGCTGCCGCTGTCGACGGCGGCCTTCGCCGCCTGGCGCAGCGGCGAGCGCCCCTCGGCCGCCTTCTGGGGCTGGGCGGTGGCCGGCGCCGTCCTGGTCATGGCATACGCCCTGCGCCAGGGCCACGGCAGCCTGCAGACCGGCGACCTGTGGCTGCTGCTGGCGGTGCTGCTGGGCGGCATGGGCTACGCCGAGGGCGCCCGCGCCTCGCGCACCCTGGGCGGCGCGCGCACCATTTGCTGGGCGCTGGTGGTCAGCGCACCGCTGGTGGCCGTGCCCGTGCTGTGGCTGGCCGTCGATACCGCCTGGCCCAGCGCCACCGTGGCCATGGCGTTCGCCTACCTGGCCTTCGGGTCGATGTTCCTGGGCTTTTTCGCCTGGTACCGCGGCCTGGCGGTGGGCGGCATCGCGCGGGTCGGCCAGGTACAGCTGCTGCAGCCCTTCCTGACCGTGCTGGCGGCCGCGCTGCTGTTTCACGAAGAAGTCGAGCCGATGACGTTCGTATTTGCCCTGGCAGTCATCGCCATCATCGCGGGCGGGCGCCGCGCCATCGTCAGGAAAGCGCCATGACGGGCCCGGCAGGCGACCACGCCTGGGTGCTGCTGGGGCCGCTGGCGCTGTTCGCGCTGGTCAGCTCGATCACCCCCGGGCCGAACAACATCATGCTGGCCTCGTCGGGCCTGACCTTCGGCTTCCGGCGCACCATCCCGCACATGCTGGGGGTAAACCTGGGCTTCACCCTGATGCTGGTGCTGGTGGGGCTGGGGCTGGGCACCGCCTTCCAGCAGTTTCCGTGGCTGTACACCGTGCTGAAGTACGCCGGGGCGCTGTACCTGCTGTACCTGGCCTGGAAGATCGCCCTGTCGGGGCCGCTGGAAGGCGGCTCGCAGCGAGGCCGGCCGTTCACGTTCATGCAGGCCGCGCTGTTCCAGTGGGTGAACCCCAAGGCATGGGTCATGGCGGTGGGTGTCATCGCCACCTATACCCCGCAAGCGGGGTTCTACTGGAACCTGATGCTGGCAGCGGCGGTATGCGGCGTGGTGAACCTGCCCAGCATCGGGGTCTGGACGGCCTTCGGCGCGGCGCTGCAGCGGCTGCTGCACCGGCCGCTGGCCATCCGCCTGTTCAACATCGCCATGGCGCTGCTGCTGGTGGCGTCGCTGTATCCGGTGGCGCAAGAGCTGGCCAAGCTGGTGTAGGCGGCCGTACTACGGAACCTGGCCGCGCGGGCGCGGTCATAACGGTTATGCCCTTGCTGCCTAGATTTTCCCTGCGCCGCCTGCTGGGCGTCGGCCTGGTGGCCGCCGCCAGCGCGGTGGGCTGCACCCAGCTCGACGCCTGGCAGCGGCAGGCCATCTTCTCGCCCGAATCCGACCAGCAACGCTGGTGGCGCGAACCGCCGGCCGGCACCGAGGTCTTCGACCTGGCCTTGCCGGGCGGCGACAAGGTCCATGCCTGGTACTGGCGGCATCCGCGCGCCAATGCGCCGGCGGTGCTGTACCTGCACGGCGCGCGCTGGAACCTGAACGGCAGCGCCTTTCGCATGGAAGGCTGGACCCGCATGGGCTATTCGGTGCTGGCCATCGACTACCGCGGGTTCGGCGAATCCACCGCGCTGCTGCCTTCCGAAGACACGGCATTCCAGGACGCCGCGGCGGCGCTGCGCGAGCTGGCGCGGCGCCAGCCCGACCCATCGCGCCGCTTCGTGTACGGCCACAGTCTGGGCGGGGCCATCGCCATCGACCTGGCGGCGCGGCCCGACATGCCGCCGTTCGCGGGCCTGATCGTCGAATCCAGCTTCACCAGCATCGCCGCCATGCTGGGTACCCTGAAATGGGGCAAGCTGCCGGGCGCCAGCCTGCTAGTCACGCAGCCGTTCTCGTCGATCGAGAAACTGGCCACCCTGACCACCCCCACGCTGTTCCTGCACGGCACCGCCGACCGCGTGGTGCCGCACACCATGAGCGACGAGCTGTTCGCGGCCGCACTGAAGGTGCCGGCCGACTTGAAGCGGCTGGTGAAGATCGACGGCGCCTCGCACTCGGGCGCGATCCGCAGCGGCACCGTGTACGAAAGCGCCGTGCGCGATTTCATCCGCGCGGCCCGCGTCGCGTACCGGCCGGCGGGCGGCGCCGGCGTGGCGGCCGCCGCGCCGCTCTGACCCTACGACGGCCGCGCCACGCGCACGCCGTTCAGGCGCATCCAGTCGCCCAGTTCCGGGCGCGCCAGCACCTCGAATTCGGCCGCGCGCTGCCGCGCCAGCGCATCGCCGGCGCCGGGCAAGGCCGGATGGCACATCAGCAGGTCGCCGTCGCGCGCATTGTTCAGCCAGTGCTGCAGCAGCCCGGCGTAGCGCCGCGCGCCGCCCTGCAGGTCGTACACGCCCAGCAGCCGGCGGTTGGTGCGCCAGCCGTCGCGGCGGGCCACGCGCGCCACCGCGCCGGCGCCCAGGGCGCCGATCAGCCGGGCCTTGGCGGATTCGCGCAAGGGGATGCCTTCCTGCATGCCGGGGGCCGTATAGCGCAGCCAGGGCGCGCGCCTGCCGTAGCGCTGCTGCAACAGGCGCAGCAGACGCGGCAACACGCCCGGCAACTGGTGCACGTGCTGGTGGCCGTCGACGTAGTCGGGCGCACGCCCCAGCACCGTTTCGAAGGCATCGAACTGGCGGGCCAGTTGCTGGTCCAGCCAGGCCTCGTCCAGGCGGCCGGCGTAGGCGCGCGCGATCAATGCCGGCAACGGCATCACGGGCGCCTGGACGGACTCGTCCAGGGTCTCGGTCAGGTTCAGGTGCACGCCCAGGTCCAGGTCCAGGTCGCGCAAGCCGGGGCCGTGCGCGGCGAACGTGGTGCCCTGCGTCAGGCAACTGATGGCGCTGAGGCGTCCCAAGCGGGCCAGCCGCAACATGCCTGCATCGATGCCCGCATTCATGCCAAAATCGTCGCCGCACACCACGATGCGTTTCCACCAGCCGCTCTCGGCGCCCTGCCCGCCTTCCTTGCCCACCTTGCCCGATTCGACATGCGCGCCCTGATCAAACAAATTGGCTGGTTCGTCGTCGTGGGGTGCGCCGCCGCGGCCACCCACTGGGCGGTCGCCGTGGGCTGCGTAGAATTGCTGGGCCTGCCCCCCCTGGCCGCCAACGCGGTAGGGTGGCTGGTGGCATTCGTCGTATCGTTCACCGGTCATTATCGACTCACTTTCCGCCATCTGGCGTCACGCTGGACCATAGCCGCGCGGCGTTTCTTCCTGATTTCAGCGTGCGGATTCCTGTTGAACGAAGCGTCGTACGCCTGGCTGCTGCACACGACGCCCCTGCGCTATGACATCCTGCTGGCCATGATCCTGGTGGCACTGGCGGTGCTCACTTTCCTGGCAAGCCGGCTGTGGGCGTTTCGCCACAAACCCGCTGCCTGAAGTCGGCATCGACATCGACCCGCCAGACGCGGTAGTGGCGGTCGGCGAAACGGGCCTGCATGCCCCGTAACGGCGCAAAGCGCGACCCGTCTTCCGCCCCGCCCCAGACCCAGAACCGGCTGCCCGTCGGCGCGGCGCACAAGCGCGCGGCCAGTTCGACGCGCGGCACCAGCACCTGCTGCGCCGTCTGCGGGCGGAAACGGCCGGCGTCGTAGAGTTCCTTGCGCCAGTTGTCGCGCAGCGGGATTTCCGGGTCGGCCCAGTCGTCCACCACCCAGGCGGGCTGCCGCGCGCCGGTATAGAACCCCAGGTCGAACGGGTACGAATGCAGGGTCACCAGGGTGTCGTCGGGGCGCATTTCCGCGGCGATGCTGCTCGCCAGCGGCCGCGCGCTGCGGCGCGGGTTCGAGGCGAACACGGCCACCAGCACGATGCACAGCCCGGCCGATACCGCCGCGCATCCCCATGCCAGGCGACGCTGGCGATGGGCGTCGCCACGCAACATGGCCTCGCGCACCACTTCGGCCAGCAGCGCGGCCAGCGGCGGCAAGGCGGGCACGATATAGCCAATCAGCTTCGAGCTGGGGATGGAAAAGAAGCCCAGCACCACCACCGCCCACACCGCCATCAGGCTGCGCAGCCCGCCCGCGTCGCTGGCCGTCCAGAACGCCTTGCGCAAGGCGCCGCCGCCCCACAGCGACCACGGCAGCGCCAGGCGACGATGACGGGCAGGTAGAACCAGAACGGCTGCACATTGTTGAAGCCCGACTGCGCGAACCGCTCGAAGTGCTGGTACACGAAGAAGTAATGGAAGAACCCGGGGAAGCGCTGCTGCATCACCCAGAACCAGGGCACCGCCACCAGCGCGAACACGGCCAGCGCGGGCGGCCACAGCAACACCGCATAGCCGCGCCAGCGGCGCGTCAGCAGCAGCCACAGGCACAGCGCGGCCCCCGGCAGCACCAGGCCGATCAGGCCCTTGGCCAGCACCGCCAGGCCGGCCAGCGCGGCCGCGGCCAGCGACATCGCCCGATAGGGCCGGCCGGCTTGCGCGCGCAGCACGGCATCGGCGCCGGCCAACACGCACATGGACACCAGGCCCGCCACCAGCATGTCGGTATTGGCGAACTGCGCCCCGCCGTAATAGAACGGCATGGTGCCCAGGATGACAGCGGCGATCGTGGCCGTCGTAGCGTCGCGGTAGCGCCGCACAAAGCCGTACAGCGCCGCCAGCGCCGCCCAGGCGGCCAGCCACGACGGCAGGCGCGCGGCCCATTCGTTCACGCCGAACAGCTGGAAGCACAGCTCGGCCATCCAGTAGTACAGCGGCGGCTTGTGGAAATACGGCATGCCGTCGAGCAGCGGCACCGCATGGGAGCCGCTGCGCAGCATTTCCCAGGCGACGCCGGCGTAGCGGCCTTCGTCGGGCAGGGTCAGCGGACGGGCCCAGGCCAGCCAGCCCAGCCAGATACCAGCGGCCAGCAGCAGCCAGCCGGCCGAGGGCGTCCAGACGGACGCCCCTTGCTTGGCCGGCGCGCTCATGGCTGGGCCCGCCTGGCGCCGGCGCGCCGTGCCCGGCCGCGCCGCTGGCGCGCCACGAACAGCGGCCGCCCCTTGACCTCGTCGAAAATGCGGGCCACGTATTCGCCCACCACGCCCAGCGAAATCAGGTTGATGCCGGCGAAGAACAGCAGCGCCGTCACGATGGTGGTCCACCCGGATACCTGGTTGCCGCCGATCAGGTAGGCCAGCACCAGGTAACCGCCATAGGCGAAGGCCATCAGCGAAAACACGCAGCCCACCAGGCTGACCATGCGCAACGGCCAGGTGGTGAAGGCGGTCAGGCCGGCCAGCGCCAGGCGCAGCAGGCGCCAGGCGCCGTACCGGCTGGCGCCGTGCACGCGGGCATCGGGCGTATAAGGCAAGGCCTCGGTCCGGAAACCGACCCAGGCATACAGCCCTTTCATGAAGCGCGTGCGTTCGGGCAACGCCACCAGGGCGTCGACCACCCGCCGGTCCATCAGGCGGAAATCGCCGGCATGGGGCGGCACCTGCACGCCGTGCGCGCCGCTGAGCAGGCGGTAGAATGCACGCGCGCCGGCGCGCTTGAACCACGATTCGTCGTCGCGGTGCGCCCGCACCGCGTACACCATCTCTGCCCCGGCGCGCCAGCGTTCCAGCATGGCGCCGATCAGGGCGGGCGGATGCTGCAAGTCGGCATCCAGGCAGATCACCGCGTCGCCGTCGGACGCTTCGAAACCGGCCGACAGGGCCGCTTCCTTGCCGAAATTGCGCGACAGCTGGATGTAGCGCACACCATCGAGCGCGATCCATTCATCCATCAGCGCGGGGGTGGCGTCGGTGCTGCCGTCATCGACCACGATGATTTCCCATTGCGCCGTCAACGCCTCGAGCTGGGCGCGCAGGGCGGGCAGCAGCAGGCGCAGGTTGTCGCATTCGTTCAGGCAGGGAACCACGCAGCTGACGCGCACGTCGCCGAACGTGCCGGGGCTGGCGGATATCGCCCGCAGCGGGGCGGCGGCCTGGGAAGACGGCAAGGCGGAGGCAGGCACTTCCGAACGGAACTCGATGGGCATGAAAACACGCACTGGCAGTACAAGAGCGCCCAGTATGCGTAGCCCGACGTCGAATTTTCGTTGAACCCGGGTCCCGGCGCCCACCGGGCCAGGCCGGCCCGGGCCGATACAATTGCCAGGTCACCCACGGAGTTGCCATGACCGAACGCCCCCGCGTGCGCCCCATGCGGCCAGATGACGTCGAGCCGGTGCTGCGCATCCAGGCCAGCGTGTATCCCGCCGCCATCCTGGAAGGCGCCGCCCTGTTCCTGAACCGGCTGCAGATCTCGCCGGGCACCTGCCTGGTCGCCGAAAACGGGGCCGGATTACTGGGCTACCTGGTGGCCTACCCCTGGCTGGCCGACCGTCCGCCGGCGCTGGACGCGCCCCTGGATGCCCTGCCCGACCAGGCCGACAGCTGGTTCGTGCACGACTGCGCCGTGCTGCCGGCCGCCCAGGGCCTGGGCGTTGCACAGGCCCTGTTGCAGGGGGGGTTGCAAGTGGCCCGGCGCCAGGGTTTGTGCCATACCAGCCTGGTGGCGCTGCGATCGGCGGTAGGCTACTGGGAACGGCTGGGGTATCGGTCGGTGGCGGCCACCGCGGGGTTGCGGGCCAAATTGGCGCAATACGGCACCGGCGCCCGGTACATGGTGCGCGCCCTGGGCCAGCCGGCGCAGTAGCGCGAGTCGTGCCATGATACCGAGCGGCGTACCGGACTAAAGATAACCCAATGGTGTCAGACACCCTGCGGGGTGTCTGACACCGAACAAACCCCCAACCCCAAACCCGGCCCGGCAGGCCGCAGGAACCGGAAACGAAAAATGCCGGCGATTAGCCGGCATTTTTCTCTTTGGATATCCTGGTGGGTGGTACAAGTTTCGAACTTGTGACCCCTGCCGTGTGAAGGCAGTGCTCTACCACTGAGCTAACCACCCAAAGAGGCGAAATTCTAGCACACAAAAAAGGGGCCGCGCAAACCGCGGCGGCCCTGGCCGTGCCGCCCGTCAGGCGCCGGCCGGCGCCGGGGCGTCCAGCGCGCGCCACACGCAGGCGCCGCCCACGGACTTGTCCAGGCTGGCCAGGTATTCCTCGTGGGCGGCCAGTTCTTCGGCCGAGGCCGTCACCACCGGCAGCACCGAGCCGTCGAACGCCCCCAGCGAGACACCCGCCCCGCCCGCCTGGCTGGCGTCGTCCACGTCGATCAGCAGGGCATCCTGGCCGCGCGTCATGGCCAGCCAGACTTCCGCCAGCAATTGCGAATCGAGCAAGGCCCCGTGCAGGGTACGGTGCGCGTTGGAAATGCCGTGGCGGTCGCACAGGGCGTCCAGCGAATTGCGCTTGCCCGGGTATAGCGTGCGGGCATGCAGCAGCGAGTCGGTGATCTGCTCGCAATGCTGGGCGATGTCGCGCTGGCCGATGCGGGCCAGTTCGGCATTGAAGAACTTCACGTCGAACGCCGCGTTGTGGGCGATGATCTCGGCGCCCTGAATGAATTCCAGGAACTGCGCGGCAACGTCGGCGAAGCGCGGCTTGTCGGCCAGGAACTCGGTGGTCAGGCCGTGCACCGCCAGCGCCTCGGGGTCGCTGTCGCGGTCGGGGTTCAGGTAGATGTGCAGGCTGTTGCCGGTGACCGCCCGGTTGACGATCTCGACGCAGCCGATTTCCACGATGCGGTGGCCCTGGGAAGGGTCCAGCCCGGTGGTTTCGGTATCGAAAATGATTTGGCGCATGGCTGGCTATGAAGTCGCGGGTGGCGTGCCCTCGGGCGCGCCGTGGGTGGCGTCCGGGGCAGCGTGGCCCGGCTTGCGGCGCACCGCCGCGATCAGCGTGTAGGCCACCGGCACCACGAACAAAGTCAGTAGTGTACCCAGCATCAGGCCGCCCACCAGCACCCAGCCGATCTGCTGGCGCGATTCCGCGCCGGCGCCCTGCGATACCGCCAGCGGCAGCGTGCCCAGCACCATGGCGCCGGTGGTCATCAGGATGGGGCGCAACCGCAACACGCTGGCCTCGACCACGGCCTCGATCAGTTCATGGCCCTGGTCGCGCAGCTGGTTGGCGAATTCGACGATCAGGATGCCGTGCTTGGTGATCAGCCCCACCAGGGTGATCAGGCCGATCTGGCTGTAGATGGACAGGGTGCCGCCGCTGAGCCACAGCGCCAGCAGCGCGCCCGTCATGGACAGCGGCACCGACAGCATGATGATGAACGGGTTGCGCCAGCTCTCGAACTGCGCGGCCATCACCAGGTAGATGAAGGCCAGCGCCATGGCGAACACCAGGTAGATGCTGCCCGACGAATCGCGGAACTCGCGCGCCTGGCCGTCCAGGTCGGTGACCACCGTGTGGGGCAGCACCTGGCGCGCCACGTCGTGCATGTGGTCCAGCACTTCGCCCAGCGCGTAGCCGGGCGCCACCGCGGCCTCGACCTTGACGGCGCGCAGGCGGTTGAAGTGGTTGAGCGACTGCGGCGATACGCTTTCGTGCACCGACAACAGGTTGTCCAGCTGCACCATGCCGCCTTCGCGCGTGCGCACGTAGATGCCCGAGATATCCGCGGGGTTGGCGCGGTCGCGCGGCAGCACCTGCACGATCACGTCGTACTGCTCGCCCTGGTCTTTGAAGCGCGTCACCTGGCGTCCGCCCAGCATCGATTCCAGGGTGCGGCCCACGACGTCGACGCCGGCGCCCACGTCGGCCATCTTGTCGCGGTCGACCTGCACGCGCAGTTCGGGCGTATTCAGGCGCAGGTCGGTATCCAGGTTCTGCAGGCCCGGATAGCTGCGCAGGGCGTCGAGGTACACATTCACCATCTTGGCCAGCTCGGGGTACGAGGCCTGGCTCATGATGACGAACTCCACCGGCTTGGAACGGGCCGACTGGCCCAGCGACGGCGGGTTGGTGGGAAAGGCCTTCACCCCGGGCAGCGCGGCGAACTTGGGCTGCAATTCGCGGGCGATGTCCTGCTGCCGGCGCTCGCGCTCTTCCCAGGGCTTCAGGCGCAGGATGGCGGTGGCGTCGCTGACCGTGGGGTAGCCCACCGACACCTGGTAGGCCTCGGCCTCGGGAATCTGGGTGTAGAAGCGCTCGATGTCGAGCATGCTTTCCAGCGTGTAGTTCAGGGTGGCCCCTTCGGGCGAGCTGACCGTGCCGAAGATCACGCCGCGGTCTTCGATGGGCGCCAGTTCGCTCTTGACCACCGAGAACAGCACGCCGCTGGCGCCCGCCACCAGCAGCCCCACCACCACCACCACGGCGCGGTGGCGCAGCGACAGGCCCAGGGCGCGCCGATAACCGCGCGCCAGGCCGTTCAGCCAGCCTTCCACCAGGTTGTACCAGCGGTTGTGGCGGGGCTGGTGGCGCAGCAGCACCGAGCACATCATGGGCGTCAGCGTCAGCGCCACGAAGCCGGACACCAGCACCGCCCCCGCCAGCGTCAGGGCGAATTCGATGAACAGCCGCCCGGTGCGGCCCGTGGCGAACGCCAGCGGCGCATACACGGTAACCAGCGTCAGCGTCATGGCCACCACGGCGAAGCCGATTTCTTTCGAGCCCTGGAAGGCCGCCTGGCGCCGCGGCATGCCCTCTTCGATGTGGCGGAAAATGTTTTCCAGCACCACGATGGCGTCGTCGACCACCAGGCCGATGGCCAGCACCATGGCCAGCAGCGTCAGGGTGTTGACGGAAAACCCGAACAAGTACATCAGCCCGCAGGCGCCCACCAGCGACACCGGGATCGTGACGATGGGAATGATGCTGGCCCGCAGGTTGCGCAGGAAGAAGAAAATCACCAGCACCACCAGCACGATGGCCTCGCCGATGGTGTGGAACACCGAATCGATCGACCGCTCGATGAACACCGACGAGTCGTAGGCGATATTCAGCTTCATGCCGGCCGGCAGCGTCTCGTTCAGCTGCGCGACCTCGGCGCGCACGGCCTTGGACAAGTCCAGCGGGTTGGCGGTGGACTGGCGCGTCAGGCCGATGTTGATGGCGGGCCGGCCGTTGAAGCGCGACAGGATGCGGTCGTCGGCCGCGCCGATCTCGACCTTGGCGACGTCGCCCAGGCGCACCGGGTACCCCTTGACGTTGGCCACCACGATATCGGCGAACTGCGTCGGGGTTTGCAGGTCGGTGGACGACACCACCGAAAATTCGCGGTCGCGCGATTCGATGCGGCCGGCCGGGATTTCGACGTTCTGGCTGGCCAGGGCCGTTTCGACGTCCTGCACGGTCAGGCTGTAGGCCGCCAGCTTGTCGCGGTCGACATAGATGCGCATCGACGGCAGGCGTTCGCCGTACACGCGCACTTCGGCCGCGCCGGGCAGCACCGACAGCCGGGTCTTGATGTAGCGGTTGATGTAGTCCGAGGTCTGGATGGCCGACAGCGAGCCCGATTCCACCGCGATGTAGATGATGGGCAGGGCATCGGCCTCGACCTTGCCGATGATGGGCTCGTCGATCTCGTCGGGCAGGTAGCGGCGCGCCCGCGAGACCTTGTCGCGCACTTCGGCGGCGGCCGCGTCCGGGTCGCGCGACAGGTCGAACTTGATGTTGATCTGGCTGCGCTCGGTGCGGCTGCGCGAGGTCATCACGTTCACGCCCTCGATGCCGGCCAGTTGGTCTTCCAGCGGCTTGGTGACCTGCGATTCGATCACCTCGGGCGAGGCGCCCTTGTAGGTGGTGTTCACCGAGACGATGGGCTCGTCGATGTTGGGGTATTCGCGTACCGTCAGGCGCGAATACGAAATCAGCCCCACCAGCACGATGATCAGCGACAGCACCGATGCGAACACCGGACGCTTGATGCAGACCTCGGACAGGATCATGATCGTTCCGCCTGGGGCGCGGCGCTGGCCGCCGCCGGCACCACGTCCACCGGCGCGCCGTCGGTCAGGCGCTGGAAGCCGGCCACCACCACCTGGTCGCCGGCCGCCACGCCGGTCAGGATCTCGACCTTGCCGTCGCGGCGCTCACCCAGGGTGACTTCGGCGCGGTGGGCCCGGCCGTCGCGCACATTGAAGACGTACTGGGCCTGGCCCGACGGCGCCAGCGCCGCCTCGGGCACGGCCAGCACCTGGTCAGCGCCGAACAGCAGCTGCACTCGCGCGAACATGCCGGGGCGCAGCCTGGCGTCGGCGTTGGGCACCATGGCGCGCAGCAGGATCGAGCGCCCGCCCGCATCCACCAGCGGGCTCACGGCGTAGACCTTGCCCTCGCGCGATTCGCCGGGCATGGCGTCCAGCTTCACGGTCAAGGCCTGGTCGACCCTGACCTTGTTGAAGTACATCTCGGGCACGCGGAAATCGACCTTCAGGGGGTCGATGGCCTCGAGCGGGGCCAGGTCCTGCCCCTGGTCGACGTAATCGCCCACCGAGACGCTGCGCAGGCCGGCCACGCCGGCGAACGGCGCGCGGATGGTCATCTTGTCCAGCCGCGCCTGCGCCAAGGCGGCGGCAGCCTGCTGCACTTTCAGGTTGCTGCCCGCCTCGTCGCGCGCCTGCTGGCTGACGAAGCCGCGGCCCTGCAGGTCGACCGCCCGCCGGTAATGGCTTTGCGCCAACGCCAGGTTGGCGCGCGCCTGGTCGAGCTCGGCCCGCGGCACCGAATCGTCCAGGCGGATCAGCACCTGCCCGCGCTGGACCGGCTGCCCTTCCTGGAAATCGATATGCTGGATGCGGCCGGCGACCTCGGGGCGCAACACCACCGACTCGTCCGAACGCAGGCTGCCGACGGCCGAAATGCCGCGGGTGAATGTCAGTTGCTGCACACTGGCCACTTCCACCCGGATGGCCTCGGCAGCCTTGGCGGCCGGTGTGGCGGCAGTGGCAACGGGTTTATCGGCGGCGGGCGCGGCGAACCAGCGCGGCCCCCAGAATCCCAGGGCAGCGCCCGCGGCGAGCCCGGCCGCAGCAGCGGCCAGCAGTACAGCTTTTTTCATGCGCAATGATCGCGGTGCGAAAGAACGCCCGGCCGCCAACGGCAGGCCGGGACGTAGAAAAAATCACGGCATGGCACTTTAGCACCAGCTTTTACATACTGGCACAAACTGGGTAAACCCGGGGGTCGCGAAAGGCCAATTCCAGGGTATACCCCGATAGGCGCCCGGATACCGGCCCGCCGGGCAGGGCCCGCGCCCCGCGGCATCAGCCCTTGCGCACGCTGGCCACGCCCAGGTTGGCCAGGGCGTCGGCGCGTTCGTTGCCCGGGTCGCCGGCGTGGCCCCGCACCCAGCGCCACGACACCTGGTGGCGCCCCACCTGCTCGTCCAGCGCCTGCCACAGCTCGGCATTCTTCACCGGCTTCTTGTCGGCCGTCAGCCAGCCGCGGCGCTTCCAGTTGGCCAGCCATTCCGTCATGCCTTTCATCACATACTGCGAGTCGGTATGGATCACGACCCGGCAGGGGCGCTTCAGCGTGCGCAGGCCCTCGATCACGGCCAGCAGCTCCATGCGGTTGTTGGTGGTGGCGGCCTCGCCCCCGTGCAGGGTTTTTTCATGGGCGCCGGCGCGCATCAGCACGCCCCAGCCGCCCGGCCCGGGGTTGCCCTTGCAGGCGCCGTCGGTCCACATTTCGACCTGTTGGCCGTCTTCTTTGTCGGTTTGCATCGATTCCTACTGTGAAACAGGCCGCGCCCGCCCTGCCCGGGCCGGCGCGGCCGTCAGGGGTTGTCCGGCCCGGCCTGCCGGTTCACGACCACCGAGGCCGCGCGGGCGCGCTTGCGCCGCGAGGTTTTCCAGGCCGGGCCGATCAGGCGCATGCCGGCCACGCGCTTGACCGCGGACACGACATACACGGCCCCGCCCAGGCCCCACCAGCGCCGGCCATAGGCTTCCATGAAGTGCCAGCGCCGCAGCCACTTTTCGGTGCGGCAGGCCGGCGTATAGCAGCCGAAGCGGCCGGGCTCGACATCGAACGACAGCAGCTTCAGCCAGTCTTTCAGGCGCGGCAAGGATACCTGAGCCGACGGCGGGTGCGGCAGCCAGGGTTCCATGCCGGGCATGCGGTTGCGCGCGCCCCAGAGGCTCCAGGGGTTGAAGCCGGAAATCACCAGCCGCCCCTCGGGCACCAGCACCCGCTCGGCTTCGCGCAGCACGTCGTGCGGGGCATCGGTGCATTCGAAGGCGTGCGGCAGCACCAGCAGGTCGAGGCTTTGCGATTCGAACGGCAAGGCGTCGGGGCGCGCCACCACGCAGCCCTGCCAGGACGCCGCCTCTTCCGGGGTGGGCGCCGGCGAGCCTACCCAGCCTTTGAACGGCATGCGGTTGGCGCGCAGCAGGTCGATGCCGGACAGGCCGACCTGCCAGGCGTAATATCCGAAGACATCCGCCACCATGGCGTCGAACTGCGCGCGTTCCCAGGCCAGGACATATTCGCCCGGCGGTGTCTGGAACCATTCGGCCAGTTCTACAATCGGCGGAGTTTCTTCGGTCACGTCGACGTTCCTGAAATGATGCAAGCCATGCCCGCTTCCGGCGGCACCGGCGCTGTTCTGCCGCTGCCCGCCTTTACCGACAACTATATATGGGCCATCGTGCGCGGCGACCAAGCCGCCGTGGTGGACCCGGGCGAAGCCGGCCCGGTACTGGACCTGCTCGCGCAGCGCGGGCTGCGGCTGCGCGCCATTCTACTCACCCATCACCACGGCGACCATGTCGGCGGCGTGCTGGAATTGCTGCGCCACGCCCCGGCCACCGTATACGGCCCGGCCCACGAGCGCCTGCCCCACTGCGACGTGCGCCTGTCCGAGGGCGACCGGGTGGCCCTGCCCGAGCTGGACCTGGACCTTGCCGTCCTGGACGTGCCCGGCCATACCGCCGGCCACATCGCCTACCATGGCCGCGCCGCGGGCCAGGCGCCGCTGCTGTTCTGCGGCGACACGCTGTTCGCCGGCGGCTGCGGCCGGCTGTTCGAGGGGACGCCGGCCCAGATGCACGCATCCCTGGAAAAATTCGCCGCCTTACCGGCCGATACACAGGTTTGCTGCGCACACGAGTACACTCTAGCGAACTTGCGCTGGGCCATGGCGGTAGAACCCGCCAACCGCACCCTGCAACAGTGGTATTTGCGGGCCCGGCAGTTGCGCGAACAAGGCTGTCCGACCCTGCCATCCACCCTGGCCCAGGAGCAGGACACCAATCCGTTTCTGCGTACCCGGCAAGCCGATGTCGCCCAGGCTGCTGCGCTTCAGTCCGGACGTGCCCTGGACACGCCCGTGGCGGTGTTTGCGGCCCTGCGCGAATGGAAGAACGATTTCAAGTGACAACCCGCTGATGACCCTGCTACGACTCCTGCTACCCCTTGCTCTTGCCATACTCGCCGGCTGCGCCGGCACGCCGCGCCAGGCAACCCAGGCATCCGATACCAGCAAGCAGCAGTACGTCGCCAAAGATACTTCCCGCACCGTCGACCTCACCAACCCCCCCGTGGATGCCTGGGACCGCATCCGCCGCGGCTTCGCCATCCCCAACCTGAACACCCAGCTGGCCCAGGAATGGACCGACTACTACGCGGCCCACCCCGAATCGGTGCAGCGCATGGCCGAACGGGCCGGCAAGTACCTGTATTTCATCGTCGACGAGATCAACCGCCGCGGGCTGCCCACCGAACTGGCCCTGCTGCCCTTCGTCGAAAGCGCCTACAACCCCACCGCGCTGTCGCGTTCGCAGGCCTCGGGCCTGTGGCAGTTCGTGCCGACCACGGGGCAGTACTTCAACCTGAAGCAAGACTGGTGGCGCGACGAACGCCGCGACCCCATCGCCTCGACCTACGCGGCGCTGGACTACCTGGAAAAGCTGTTCGAAATGCAAGGCGACTGGTACCTGGCGCTGGCCTCGTACAACTGGGGCGAAGGCTCGGTGCAGCGGGCCATCGCCAAGAACGAGAACGCCAACCTGCCCTCGGACTACCTATCGCTGGACATGCCCGAGGAAACCCGCAACTACGTCCCCAAGCTGCAGGCCATCAAGAACATCATCGCCAACCCGCGCAAGTACGCGGTGGTGCTGCCGCCCGTGGAAAATTCGCCGTATTTCGCCACGGTGCGCAAGAACCGCGACATCGACCTGGAAGTCGCGGCCCGGCTGGCCGAAATGCCGCTGGAAGAATTCAAGGCGCTGAATCCCTCGTTCAACCGCCCGCTGATCCGCGGCGAGCACCAGGCCACCCTGTTGCTGCCCACCGACCGGGTCGACACCTTCAACGCCAACCTGCAGGCCTACAAGGGCGACCTGAGCTCGTGGAAGGTCTACCAGCCGCGCCGCGGCGAGTCGTACGCTGCCATCGCCAAGCGCTTCGGCGTATCCGAAGCCGAATTGCGGCGCGCCAACGACATCTCCGGCCGCCGCAAGGTGGCCAGCGGCAGCACCCTGCTGGTGCCCAGCAGCGGCCAGGGCGGCGTGCAGCTGGCGTCGCTGGAAACCCCGCCCGGCGCCCTGGAAACCGCGCCCTCGCGCGCCGCGCCCGTCACCCGCAGCAGCCGCCGCCCCAATGTGCGCACCCACAAGGTGCGGGCGGGCGACACCCTGTTCGGGCTGGCCAAGCGCTACGGCACCTCGGTCGACACCCTGCGCGCGCTCAATAACCTGAAGGGCAGCAACCTGAAAATCGGCTCGCAACTGCGCGTGCCGGGCACCGGCGCCCGAGGCTGACTTCGCGGGCGCCCGGCGGCCGGCCGGCGCGCCGCCGGATACACTCTAAAATAGCGGCCTTCCGCACGGAATTCTAAGGACACGACACATGGGCTTTCTCGCCGGCAAGCGCATCCTGGTCACCGGGGTGCTTTCCAACCGTTCCATCGCCTACGGCATCGCGCAAGCCTGCCACCAGCAGGGCGCCGAACTGGCTTTCACCTATGTGGGCGACCGCTTCAAAGACCGCGTCAGCGAATTCGCCGCCGAATTCGGCAGCGATATCGTGCTGCCCTGTGACGTCGCCGAAGACAGCCAGATCGAAGCCGCGTTCGCCGAACTGGGCCAGCGCTGGGGCGGCCTGGACGGCCTGGTGCATTCCATCGGCTTCGCGCCGCGCGAAGCCATCGCCGGCACCTTCCTGGACGGCCTGTCGCGCGAGAACTTCCGCATCGCCCACGACATCTCGGCCTACAGCTTCCCCGCCATGGCCAAGGCGGCGCTGCCCCTGATGGAAGGCCGCCAGGCATCGGTGCTGACACTGACCTACCTGGGCGCCGAGCGCGTGGTGCCCAACTACAACACCATGGGCCTGGCCAAGGCCTCGCTGGAAGCCAGCGTGCGCTACCTGGCCTCGGCGCTGGGCCCGCGCGGCATCCGCGCCAACGGCATCTCGGCCGGCCCCATCAAGACCCTGGCCGCCAGCGGCATCAAAGACTTCTCGGTCATCCTGAAGTTCGTCGAGACCCACGCCCCGCTGCGCCGCAACGTTACCATCGAAGAAGTCGGCAACGTCGCGGCCTTCCTGCTGTCGGACCTGGCCGCCGGCATCACCGGCGAAATCACCCACGTCGACGCGGGCTTCTCGACCGTCACGCCCGGCATGGAATAAGCCGCCGCCGCATAGCGGGGCGGCCGGCCGCCCTGCTATGCGGGCCGCACCACCAGGGTCGACACCTGCACGTCGACCGCGGTCATCAGCTTGTGCACCGGGCATTTCTCGGCCACGGCAAACAATTCGTCGATCTGCGCGTCGCTCAGCGCGCCATGCAGCGTCAGCTTGGCGGTCAGGCGGTAGATGCCCTTGCGTTCCTCGCCGGCATCGCGCACCACGTCCACATCCACCGATTCCAGCGGAATTTCCTTGCGCTGGGCGTACCACATCACCGTCAGGGCCTTGCAGCCGCCCAGCGCCGTATCGAAATAATCGTGCGGATCGGGCCCCTCGCCCTGTGGCTGCGGCATGGCCAGCGGCAGCGCATGGCCCTCGGCCGTAGCGGTGAATTGCAGGGTACGCGGGGCGTTCTGGCGTACGCGGATAGTCATCGGCAGTCTCCGGCAGCGCGGCCCGGCGGGCCGTCCTGCCCTTTGTAGCATTTCCGGCCCGGCGCGGGTTGCTGACAAAGAACTGAACTCCCGGCGTCGCCGCCGGTCTGACTGGATTCCGCATTTTCGACAGGAATCCCCATGAGCGCCCGCCAGCTACTCGACCAACTTCTGCAATCCGGCCAGGGCCTGGCCCGCGACGCCACCACGCGGGTGCAGTCGGCCACTTCCGGCGGCAACGCGCCATCCTTCCTGGCGGGGCTGGGCGGCGGCGCCCTGGGTGCCGGGGCGCTGGGCCTGCTGATGGGCAGCAAGAAAGCCCGCAAGATCGGTGGCAAGGTCGCCATGTACGGCGGCATGGCCGCGCTGGGCGCCCTGGCCTACCGCGCCTACGGCGACTGGCAGCGCAACCAGGCCCAGGCGCCTGGCCAGGCCCCGCAAACGCTCGACCGCCTGCCGCCCACCCAGGCGGAACAGCACAGCAGCGCCGTGCTGGCCGCCATGATCGGCGCGGCCAAGGCCGACGGCCACATCGGGCCCGAAGAACGCCAGTTGCTGGAAACCGAACTGGGCAAGCTGGGCGACGCCACCGACCGCCGCTGGCTCGAAACCGAGCTGGCCCGCCCGCTGGATCCCGCCACCGTGGCCGCATCCGCCCAAAGCCCCGAAATGGCCGCCGAAATGTATCTGGCCAGCCTGCTGGTGATAGACGAAGAAAGCTACATGGAACGCGCCTACCTGGACGAACTGGCGCGCCAACTGAAACTGGCCCCCGACCTGAAAACGCAGCTGGAAGCCCAGGTCAAGACACCGGTATAGGACGGCCCCGGCACGACGCGAGCCGGGGGCCAGCCCCCCGGTTGGGTGCGTGACATTCATGGCGCTACGTTCAAGGCGCGTCGGGTGGATACGCCTGGGCGCCGGCCAGGTGTCAGACACCCCGAAGGGTGTCTGACACCTGGGAACAGCGGGGACGCATTCCACGGGACGCGACTCGAACGTAGCGCCATCGGCGCCTGCCCCCCCCTTCCGCCCCGCCTGGCGCCACCTCTTTAGCTATCCAGGCCGATGTCCAGTACCCGGGCGCTGTGCGTCAACCAGCCCACCGCGATCAGGTCGACCCCCGTCGCCGCCACGTCGGGCGCCGTGGCGGGCGTGATGCCGCCCGATGCCTCGGTGATGGCGCGGCCGTCCACGCGGCGTACCGCCTCGCGCAGGGTGGGCGGGTCCATGTTGTCCAGCAGCACCACGTCCACGCCGATCTCCAGTGCTTCGTCCAGCTGTTCGAGCGTATCCACTTCCAGCTCGATCTTCACCATGTGGCCGATGCCGGCGCGGGCGCGCTGCACCGCCTGGCGCACGCCGCCGGCCACCGCCACATGGTTGTCCTTGATGAGCACGGCATCGTCCAGCCCGTAGCGGTGATTGCTGCCGCCGCCCACCCGCACCGCGTATTTCTGCACGGCGCGCAACCCGGGCAGCGTCTTGCGGGTGCACGTGACCTTGGCCCCGTAAGGGCGGATGGCGTCGGCGATCGAGGCAGTGGCCGTGGCCACGCCGCTCAAGTGGCACAGGAAATTCAGCGCGGTGCGCTCTGCCGTCAGCATGCCCCGCGCCGAGCCGCTGATCACGGCGATTTCCGCGCCTGGGCGCAACCGCGCGCCATCGGCCAGCACCGGCTGGAAGTCGATGCCCGCATCCATCAGGCGAAACGCCATGCGCGCCAAGTCCAGGCCGGCCAGCACGCCTTCCTGGCGCGCCACCAGGCGGGTGCGGGCCTGGGCGTCGGCCGGCACGATGGCGTCGGTGGTCAGGTCGCCGGCGCGGCCCAGGTCTTCCAACAGGGCCGCGCGCACCACGGGTTCCAGCATGACGGCCGGCAAGGGGGCAACAGGCAAGGCGATATCGGCAGCAGCATCCATAATTATGCTCATGATGAGTATTTATAGGATAAAAAAATCGACGGGTTGTCCGTCGTAGTTATGCTATGACTGAGCATAAAGGCTGTCAAGGGGGGATTCCCGGGGGTGGTGCGATACGGGTGCGCCAGGGTGTCAGACACCCTTCGGGGTGCCTGACACCTCGCCAGGTGGGGTGTGTGCCGCGGCCGGGGTATCCGGCGCCTACATGGGGCAGTCAGGGCCTGACACGAGCGCCGGCAGGCAGGAACCCTATTCCGGCTGGCGCGCCAAAGGCAGCTTGCTGCCGGCAATGGCGCGTTCCAGCAGCACGTCGCGCCGGAAGCGGAACAGCTTGGCGGGGCGGCCCGCGGTGCCGGTGGCCATGTCGCCGGTTTCTTCCACCAGCGCCTGCTGCTCGATCAGGCGGCGGAAATTCTGCTTGTGCAGCCCGCGCCCGGCCAGCGCCTCGACGGCGGTCTGCAATTGCAGCAAGGTGAAAGCCGGCGGCATCAGCTCGAACACCACCGGCCGGTACTTGATCTTGGCGCGCAGCCGCGCAATGCCGGTGGCCAGGATGCGGCGGTGATCGTGGCGCATCGGCTGCCCCGGCAGCGCCGCCCCGTCGGAAATGCGGCCTTGCCGCGCCGCCTCGGGCACCAGCCCGGCCTCGAACAGCAGTTCGTAGCGCTGCAGCACCATGTCTTCGTTCCAGGCGGCGCCATCCAGCCCGAACGTCAGCGCCGCGCGCTGGCGGCGCTGCGCTTGCGTGGCGCGGTCTCCCGCGTCCTGCACCCAGGCGCGCAGGCGCGGCGCGATGGCCTCGGCAATCAGCGCGGGCGGCCCGTCGCGATGGTCTTCCCAGGGGAAATAGCGGTACCAGTCCTGCCAGCCCACTTGCGCCACGCCGGTTTCGCCGGCTTCGCGCGTCAGGCCCAGGTAGCTGACCGAAATGGCGCGCCATCCGCCGTCGTCGGAACGATCGCGATCGGCGAAGGTGTACAGCTGCTCGACATAGCCCAGCGGGTGGTGCGTCTGTGCCTCGACCCAGGCCCGCAAGCCCGCCTGCAGCGACCGGTGCGCCAATTCGAACGGGCCGGCCGGCAGGGCGCTGGCGTCTTCGGTGGTCAGTACGCGCGGCTGGCCTTGCGTAACAGCTACCAGCACGGCGACCAGTTCAGCGGAAACAGAGCGTTCGATGGGATCGGTCAAGGCGGGCGCGTGGCAAAAACAACGAAGCCTGGATTATAAGAGCCCGCGTAAGAGCCCGCGCCCTGCAACAGCCCCTTGCAAACGACACATGCCGTCAAGCCTGCCAGCCGCCCGGCGGCCTAAGATGGAAGCCAGTGAAGCGGGCCTCGGCATGCTGCCGCCCCGCCGCGCAACAGGAGGCCATCATGAACAAGACTGCCCGAGAAAACGTTCCTTCCGAGCACGCCGACGAGCGCTGGCCCAAGACCCCGACGCATATCCGCAAAGGCACCGACACCATGCCCATGCCGGACGAGGCGCCCGACGTCGCCGGCCGCCCGCGCAGCGGCCGTGCCATCGCCGAACCCGGCGACCCCGGGGTGATCACCCCCGAAGACGACGTGCTGGACACCTCGCACCTGACCCGCCGGCGGCGCTAGCCGCCCGTGCGGCGATTCTTCGGGCCACGTGACAACCCACACGCGGCACGGGCCCGCTACTGCGGCCCGGCGATGCTGCGGATATCCTGTTCGCCAAGCGCCACCGAGCCATAATCGTTGATCACCGAGTAGAACGCCCGGGCTTCGGCAAGCGCTGCGGGCCCATTGAGCTTGACAGGCAATTCGATGCTGGCGTGCGGCGCGATCATGTCGTCGGGCCGCTTCGACGTGGCGACGGCATGCTGGCGGTCTGTTCCGATGGCGACATCGAGCAGCGTCTGGTGCACCGCAGTGGGATTCGTGACCCGCACGACGCCCTCTTGCCCGTGCCTCCGTAGCTCGAACACCAGCTTCTCGTGCGCATTTTCCCCGGGGGGTTCCATGCCTTCCGGGCGATAGAACACCTTTACACGAATGCGGAACGAAAGCTGTAGCCGGGACCGACCGCCTTCGGCTTCGGCATCGGCCTTGGGAGGAATTTCCAGCACATTCAACCAATGGACCGATTCGCGATCCTGGGGTACCGACGCATTGCCGTTGTACAGGATCCGCAGGCGTTTCGTGGCCCCCGGCTCCAGCCTGAACAGCGGGGGCGCCACCACGAACGGCACGGCGATGCGTCGGAGATCGGCTTCACGCTCGCCGGTGTCCATCCATACTTGCAGCAACACCGGATGGGCGCCGTCGTTGGATACCCATGGAGTGGCTTCCCGGTCGCTGGCCGATATGATCAGGCGAGTGTGGCTCAAAGAGATCGCCGACTGTGCCGCCGGGCACCATCCCGCCAACAGTATCAGGGCGCACCCTAGCCAGCGCCCGGTTTTCGGCCAAATCATGAACACCTGCAACACGACGGCTTATCGGTAATCCAGGGTGAAGGTAACGGCCGAGCTGACCGATCCTCCGGACACGGTCGGGTCAGTCTGAAACAGCGACGCCTCTAGCGGCACGGAATAATTCCGGATCTGATTCGGGTTGTAATTGCTCAGCGTGTATATCGTTCCGAAATTGATGGGCACGCCTTGGCCATTGGCCAACTGGATGCCCACACCCGACGCGGTGGAAGTGCCGTCCAGGGCCACGACGGCATTGGCCGCGTTCAGCACGCTCGTGGTCGGCGCGAAGCTGTACCCAAGCCTGTTCAAGCCGGCGGGGCAATTACGAAAATTCAACGAGAACGGTGTCGTGGAAGCAATGGTGCCAAGGCCCGAAAAGGTGCTTGCCGGGACCGGAGGCAATTCAACGTGGACGTCGGGCGTGGTGCATGTTCCGCCGGCGACGATGTTAACCGTGCTGGGCTTCAACTGGGCGATTCTATACGTGCCGCTACCCACCGACGTCAAGCCGCTGCTCAGGCGCTGACTATGCCGCACATACATCGGATCGACGATGGTGACCACGCCAGGCGACAGGCTGCCGGTACGCTTGACGAAGCGGATCTGTACGTCGACCCCCAGGTTGAACGACTGGCCGCCGTTATAGGGAATGCTGAACGACTCGGGATGATCCTGCTGACCCCCGGGATGGATGGTAAGCGGTTGCCAATCGGACATCTGGCCACGGGCGCTGAATCGCCAGCGCGCGATATAAGCCAGGGTCGCGTCGTTGGTCTGATAGACGGCATAAGTATCGCCGTCGACGACGACGTTGCCTTCCCGGACATACGGTGGATACCCTTGCACGGACAGGGACAGCGTATTCCCCGAGGCCATCGACGCCAGAGGCGTACAGCGCCATGCCGCCGAATCAGAAGAGGTTATCCAGGGGCCGAAAACCCCACCCACCGGGGTGGTATTCGGCAACAAGACCGCGGTACCAGGAAAATACTGATAGACCAGATTTCCCGACATACCCCCTTGCCGTACGCAATCGGCTCCGACGCCATCGGCCCGTACGTTGCCCGCCAACAGGCAGGCGACCGTCGAGACCAGTATCCATAGCGACCGGAAACCGGTTTTTACATGGCCACGTGCTGTTTGCGTCATACGCCGCTCTCCTTGGTGCAGGTACTGCTGAGTTCACGATAGCCCGACACGTGACGCTGCCCGGCATCGGCGATGTCGTAGGTCACCGTGCAGCTTTGCCCGCTGCCATCGCCCCACGTCACACGCATGCTGCCTTGCTCGGCCGGCAGGCGCAGCAGGGCCTGGCCGGCCTGGGCCACGTGGCCGAGATTGCGGCCCTGCTCGTCGAGCACTGTGGCGCCGAACGGCAACGGCTGGCCGGCGCCGTCCACGGCTTTCAGCAGGACCGAATGGCCGGTTTCGGTGTCGAAGCGCACCAGCGCGATCGCGCCCACGGTGGGCGCCAGGCGCCGGCTGGTTTCCTTCAGTTCGACATCGGTCGAGACGCCCTTCGGGTCGATCTCGACGATGTTCTGGCGGTAGGGGTTCAGGTACGGCACCAGCGCGCGGCCCTGGCTGTCGAGCTGTACACCGTTGTAGTTGGCGACCTGGGCGCCTGCCGCGCCCTTGGCTTCGATCAGCGCCGCGGTCTCGCCTAGTGCGGGACTGAGCACCACCCCGCCGGAATACGCCACCACCCCGCCGGACACGCTGGTGCTGTACTGCCGATACCCACCGCCGGACGACACGCTGGCGCCCAGGCTGGCGAACGGCGCCGTCCACGAGCCGCTGGCGCCGGTCGTGGTGCTGCGCGACCCGTGCCGGTAATCGACCGTGTTGGCGAATATGCTGTAACCGACCTGGTTGGCGTCGCCCAATGCCCCCGACAGGGTCGTCTGCAAGGAATGGGACTGGCTATCGCGGCTGAACCCGGTGTTCAGGTAGGGAGCCTGGGCCGACGTGCCCAGCGGCACTGACAGCGTCAGCATGACCTGGTTGTCCCAGCGCCCCGAGGCGATGTTGCGCGAACGCCCGGCGCTGACGCCATAGCTTAATTTCTTGTAGTGATTGTTGTACTGAAACTGGAATTCGGTGTCGGTGCCGCGCCTGCGCCAATAGTCCTGGCGGGTGGCGTTCAGGCTGAAACTACCCCAGCCATCGGGCAGCGCCTGGGTGGCGCTGACCTGCATGCGATTGCGGCGGCCGGTGTAGTCGCGATACTGAGCCTGGTTGCGGAAACCGCCGTCGCGCAGGATGAACGCTTCGTTGGGATCGTAGTAGCCCGAACTGGAATATCGATACGTGGCCAGCGTCACGTTGGTGCCGATCATGGGCAGTATCTTGGAATACGCCAGACGCAGGCTTTGCCCCTCGTGGTTGTCGCCCCCGCCCAGCTCGGTGCGCGCATGCGTGACGTCCATCGAGATGGCGCCGAAGCGGGTGTTCAACCCCACCCCCGCCGCGACGGCCCGATAGCCGTCGGCGCCGATCAGGCCGGTGTAGCCGGTCACCAGGTTCGAGAAGCCATGCCGTACCGTGCCCATGAATACCGACGGCTTGTCGTGTAGGGCGCGATTGCGATACTGCCCGGCCATCACGTTGTAGCGGGTGACGCCGGGGCGCAGCAGCTCGGCCGTGGTCGCGTAGGCGACCGTGAACGTATGTTCGCTGCCGTCGGCCTCGATGACCGTGACGTGCAGATCGCCGCCAATGCCGGTGGGATATAAATCGTCGATCATGAACGGGCCGGGCGGCACCGTGGTTTCGTAGATCAGGTTGCCTTGTTGCGAGACCTGCACCCGGGCATTGCTGTTGGCGATGCCTTGCACAATGGGCGCGAAGCCGCGCAATGAATCAGCGTACATGCGCTCTTCGGACGACAGCTGCACGCCGCGAAACCCCAGGCTGTCGAAAACCTGGCCATCGGTGGTGGCATCGCCCAGCACCAACTTGCTGCGCCACGGCGCAATGCCGCGTTCGGCGTAGGCGGCAATGTTCTGGTAGGAATTGCCTGCGCGGCTGGTGTGGTTCAAGGCGCTGCGATAGCGCAAGCGCCACGCGCCGAGATTGGCCCCGGCCCGCAGGCCCAGGTAATGGCTGGTATCGCTGTAAGATTGGGATGAGTGGGTATTCTTGTTGTAATAGGTCAGGTAGTCGTACTGCAAGATGCCGGCCGTGATACCGTCGTCCCACAGCGCGGGGCTGACATAGCCCCGGGCGCGGCGCAGCATGGCGATCTGCGGCGCCGTGACCTCCAGGCGTTGTTCGCCGCTATCGAACGTTGCGGCCGCGCCGGGCACGATGTCGCCCAGCGGCGCGCACATCGGCTGGTCTTGCAGCGCCGCGCGCGTGTCGGCGCCGAGACGGTCGATGTCAAGCCCCAGGCCGTCCAGCAGCTTCAGGTCGAAGCAAGGCTGCGCCACGGTTTCCTGGGGGCTGGGCAGTTCGAACGGAATATTGTGCCGCCCCTTCCAGCCGCCGTTGACCTGCACATCGACCCGGTACGTGCCGGCGGGAACCGGGTTGCCACGGGAGAACATCCGGATATCGACCGGGGAACGCAAGAAGACCTCGTTGAATTGCACTTCCGATGAAGAAGCGTGGGCCGGGCAGGCCGCCCCCAGCGAGAACCCCGCGGCGATCGCCAGGCAAGACGAACTGGCTGAAAAAAAACGTATCACGGCTGACATGCTGCCTCGCTGCTACGTTCGCCGGCGGTGTCGCCGCCGTAGTCGTTGATCACGCTGTAGGTCACCACCAGCTTTGCCGCCGGTGCACGCCGGGATGGCAACGGAAACACGCGTTCGCTGGTGGGCTCGACCATTCTTTCGGTGGTCTTGCCCAGTTCCGCGATGGCGGGCCCGCTGGTGGATTCGCGCAAGGCGAGCTTGCGGAACGTGATGTGATAAGGAGTGGGATTGCGCACCGTCAGGCGGCCGGTGGCGGCTTCATAGCTGAAACACAACTGCTCGTGCGCCTGGTCGGCGGTTCCCGGCAGGCCGGTGGGGCGATAGAACAGCTTGATCCGCGTACGAAACGACAACTGGAGCAAGTTGTCGCCGGTGGCCAACTGCTCGGTCGGCTTCGGGGGGATTTCCAGCACGTTGAACCAGAACAGGGATTCTTGCTGCGGGTTCGCAATATCGCCGGCCTTGATGATGCGTATCGATTGCCCTTTCTGGGCATCGACGCGCGTGACCGGCGGAGTCAGGATGAAGGGACTGACAGCGTTCTGCGGGCCGACGGCCGCATCGCCAGTGTCGATCCAGGACTGCAGCAGCACGGGTTGGTCGCCGCCATTGCGCGCCTGCGCAGTGGCTTCGCCACGGCTTTCGTCGAGTACGATGCGTGTATTGTTGAGGACGATTGCCGCGTTCGAAGCCCCAATGGTGATGGGCAGCACGACGATCGCCGCGAAATATCGAAACAACATGGCGCCACTGCGCCGACGGTATGTGAGCCGCGTCATCTAAGGGCCAGCCAGGAGAAAGCGAAGAAATGCCGCGAAAAGGGCGGACCAGCCGCCCTTCCCGCTTGCAGGGATTACTGATACGAGATCGAGTAATCGACGTACGACCCCACCGAACCCGACGTGACCGCGCCAGCGTTGGCGTAGTACTGCACGTAGTAGCTCAGCGTGCCGGTGCCGGAGGTGATGCTGACCGGCACGTCGTTCTGCGATGCCCCGCCGGCGACGATGCTGCCGTGCGATGCGTTCAGCAGCTGCAGTTGGACGCCGGAAGCGGAACCGCTGGTGTTGTGCAGTCGACCGGTGGCGGAATCCACGGTCGAGCCGCTTTCGAAGTGGGTGGAGGCCGTGTTAAGCGTGCCGCCGGTGCAACCCGACAGGACGATGTCGAACGGCGTGGTGCCGGCGGTGGCGCCCACGGCGGGCAGGGAGGTGGTTTGCACGGTGGGTAGGGTGATCGTGGCGTTGGCATTGCCGGTTCCACCGACCGACACCGCGCACGTCGTGTCCGTGATGGCGCCGGTGAAGGTGATGGTGCCATCGGCGGCGAAGGCCGACGACGAAAGCGCCAGGCCGGCGACCACAGCGGCCAGTGCGAAACGTTGGCGAGACATCATGTTGTTTCCTTGAAAAAAAGAAAAAAAGTCCTCGACGGCCGATAGACGGACGTTGGACGACGGTTTGCTTGAAGGAACCGAGCTCGTGGCACATCAGAAAACCGGCGCTACGCGAGCCGGTTTTTGTGCATCGGACGAGTTCGAGGAAGAAATGATATAGACGGCCTCAGGCCGCTAAATTGCGATCCATCAAGGGCGCAAAGCCGGTGGATCTTTCTCTATCAGAATGGAAAAACGTCTTGCGTGTTGCATCGAAAACGCACAGCAGGTTGCGTAGTCTGTGCACAAGATTTCGAATCAACCACTCGATTGCCCCCGGGGGTAGGCCGCCCCCGGGACGCACGGCGCGAGTCTCAGCGCTTGACGATCTTCAGGAACCCGATGCGTTGGCCCGGGTCGGTGAAGTCGTCGACCCCGGCGACGCGGGCCGGGTCGATCGTGGCGGCGAAATCGCGAATCTGGGTACGCGTGCGGTAGATCAGCGACCAATCCATGAACAGTTCCATGTACCCGGCATCCGGCAGGTCCGGCAGGAAGTTCGCCAGCAGCAGTGTGCCGCCAGGCAGCAGGCGTTCGAACAGGTTGCCAGTCAGTCGCTGGCAGACCCGATCGGACAAGTAGTCGTACAGCCCCGACGAGTAGATCAGGTCGAAGCCGTCGAGCTGCGCATCTTTCAGCAAGTCCAGGATGGACGCGCACTTCGCCTGCACGCACTGGTCGCCGAGGCGATACCCCGCGGCGACCTCCAGGCTTCTGGCGTCCTGGTCGAAGCCGACGAAGGTGGCGATGCGGTCCAGTAGCGCATCGTCGATCAGTTCCAGTTCCCGGGCATGGCCGCACGCCACCGACAGGACTCGTGCGCGGCGCGTGCGCATGGCGACCTGCGACAACACGTCGGCGACGATCTGGCGCCGGGCGCGCACGGCCAGGGGCGCGGGGCGGTCGATATTGGCATGCAGGATGCGCCGGCCGATGGCGGTGGACCGCCTGACGTCGCGGGTCCGGTCGCGATGGCCATAGATGTAGTCGATCAATTGCGCATCGCCGGCGTAGCCCCTGGGCCTGCGGGCGGAATGCGCGGTGAACGGGCACTGGTAAAGATATCCCGTCAGGGGATGCTCCCTGGCCGCCTTGCGCAACAACGCCAGGCCGGCTTCGCCGCCGGCTTGCGCGACCGCCTCGCGCGCATGGTCGACGACGCGGGGAATCGACAAGGAAATCGAGCCTCCCTTGGCGAGTGAGTTGCAGATGTGGTCGAGCTTTTCCGTCAACAGGGCATTCGCGCTCACGCCCTCTTGCAGTGCGGTGGAGTCGTACATGGTGGTTGCGCCAGGTCGTGCGGGCGGAAAATCCACCCGGTCCGCGCCGATTCTCTCGAAGGGCGCCCTGCCCGGCATCCTCCAATTGGAGTATGCGGCCCGGATTCCGGGCCGCGATGTCGTGGCAGGACAACACCCCTGGCTCACCCCCCATTGCGGGTATCCGACGCACGGCTTACAAACGACGCACCTCGCCGCGGGCTGACTGACGCGACGCCACCTTCTTCTTTTAGGGAACTATCGCCATGCGCGCTGCGGCTATTGCCTTGTCATGTGGATTGATCGCCGGGTGCGCCGCGCCGGCCAACCAGGCTTCCAGGGCCGACCATTCGGTATTCTTCACCGACGCCAAGCTGTTGCACGCGGTGCCCGGCTCGCCGGGGCTGGCGCGCTACGTGAACCCACAGCTTTCCGCGCAACGCCAGCACATTACCGGCGTGTACCTGGCCCCCATCGAGGTATGGCTGGCGCCGGACTCGCCGTACAAGGGGCTGACCGCCACCGACGTCGCCACCTTGACCACCTCGTTCCGGCAGGAATTCCTGAAAGATCCGTCGCGCCGCTACCCGGTGGTGGATCAGCCGGGCCCCCACACCATGGTGGTGCGGGTTGCGCTGACCGACGTGATGCTGACCGCGCCGCGCACCCGGCTGCTGGGCTACACGCCGGTAGGCCTGGTCGTGCGGGCGATCAAGGCGGCCGAAGGCATCAGCCCCGCGCTGGTCGACCGCCTAGGTTACCAGACCGAGGCCACGCTGGGCGTGGGCGGCCCTATCCTGTTTGCCGTGCGGTTGGAAAACGCGCATCCCGTCGCGTCATCGGGCGACCAGAAGCAGAAGCTGGACCAGTTGCCGGCGCAGATCGCCCAGCAGGCCAAGCGGCTGCGCGCCACGCTGGAAGCGCTCGATTGAGGCGGCCGGCCGCGGACACTAGCGCGCGGCCGCCGCCAGTGAATCGGCAGAGGTGAATTCGCCGCCCTCGACCAGCACGATTTCCGCATCGCCGAACGGCGGCAGCCGATGCTTGCGCGCGGCCTGGTATTCAGGCGATTCGTAGCAGGCGATGGCGGCTTCCATGGTCGGGAATTCCAGCAGCACGAAGCGGTTGAAGTGGTCGGAGCCCTCGGCGATGCGGTAGTTTCCGCCCCGTGCAAGCACGCGCGCGCCATAGCGGCTCAGAATGCCTGGCACTTGCTCGGCGTACTTCCAGTAGCTGTCGGGCTGCAGGATTCTTGAGCGTGCGATCCAGTAAGCGGGCATGGGCGTCCTTGGTTCATGCGGGCCGGCTGCCGGGCAGCAGCCATTGCGGCCGTTCGATGGCGTCTTGCATCAGCGCATTGGCGCTGCGGCCTGCCAGGCTCGCGACCGCTTGCCGCGCCGCCCGTGCAAAAGCCGACGCGGGCAACCCCCGCGCATCCAGTTCGCGCGCGATGTCGTCCGACAGGTCGCGCATGCGCGCGTCCAGTTGCGCAGCGTCTTCGGCATCCAGCGAAACGAAACGGCAGCCTGCCGCGGCAAAACTGTCGCGGGCGATGGCGCCGCCGACGCCGTAGAAGTACTGCGCTTCGGCCTGGGATTGGGCCCGCAGCCAGTCATTCAGCGTCGCGCGCAACTCGCTCGGCAGTTTATCGTGGAAGCGCCGGGCCAGGCCGAATTCCAGGTTCATCATCGATACGCCGATTTCCAGGCGCACCGCCGCATGGCGCCCGATGCCGAACACCTGCGCCGAGCCGTCGGCCAGCGATACGGCATCGACCCGGCCGGCCAGGAAAGCGGGCAGCAAGTCCGTCGAGCGCAACGCCACGGGCTGTGCCCCCAGCGCCGCGGCAATGCGGCTGTCGATACCGGCATTGGTGGCGATCCGCAGGCCGCGCAGGTCGACCAGCCGCTCGACCGGACGGCGCGCGAACAGGTGATACGGGCCGGTGGCCTTGAGCCGCCCAAGGATCACCCCGGGCCGCTCGAACTCCCGGCGCAGGAACGACTCGTACAGCCGCTCCGAGGCCGCGGTGGCGACTTCGGGGCTGGGGAACAGCCCGGGCAGGGCCAGCAACTGGGACAAGGGAAAGCCGTCGGGTTCCCACGAGGTATAGCAGGGCGCGAAGTCGGTGCGCCCGTCGGCCAGCGCCTGGAAGCCTTCGCGCGCGGGGTGCGCGGATTCGCCCCACGAGGCCGCGACGTCGAGACGCTGGTTCGACATGCTGCGCAGCACGGCGAACGCGGGCTCGAAGATCGACGGCACGACCCATGAATCGGCCGCGGGATGCGCGCTGACCCGCATGACGATCGGCGGGCCGGGCCTGGCGCCGTCAGGGCGCCGCGCCCCCGGAGGGCCGGCGTATGCGCCGCGCAGCCATGCCTCGGCCGTCTTGCAGCGCGCCTGTTCTTCTTGCAGCGACAGCGGCATGTCACACCAGCTCGAGGCGATCGATCACCGCGGCCATCTCGCGCCGCTCGGCGCGGCAGCGCTGCGCGAAGGCCGGCGCGGCCATCGGCGCGGCCTCCAGGCCGGCGGCGGCCAACGCCGCCGAGACGCTGCCGTCATGCAGGGCGTCCTGCAGCGTCGCGTGCAGCGCGGTGGCGATGGCTTCCGGCAAGGCCGGCGGCCCGAAGAACCCGATCCACGGCAGATAGGTGAAGTCGGTCACCCCGCTCTCGGCCAGCGTCGGCACGGCCGGCAACTGGCTGGACCGTGCGGTGCCGCCCACCGCGATGGGCTTGAGCTGCCCCGATTTGATGAACGGCGCCGCGACCGAGATGGCGATCCAGGTAGCCGAGATCTGCCCAGCCACCACGTCGGCCACGGACTGCGGCCCTCCGCGGTAGGGCACGTGCAGGATGTCCAGGCCGGTGGATTTCTTCAGCATTTCCATCGCCAGGTGCTGAGGGCTGCCCACCCCGACCGAGCCGTACGTCAGCGCCCCCGGCTTGCTGCGGCTCAGGGCCGTCAGTTCGGCCAACGTCTGCGCGGGCAGCGCGGTCGACACGACCAGGACGCTGGGCAGCCAGGCGACCATGCCGATCGGAGTCAGTTGCTCGATGTCGAAGGCCGGCTTGTTCTTCAGGTTCGGCACGATGCAGATCAGGCCGTTGTTCAACGCCCCGATCGCATAGCCGTCCGGATGCGTGTTGAACAACCTGGAAGCGCCGACCACGCCGCCCGCGCCAGGCGCATTTTCGACCACCAGCGCAACGCCGAGCCGGCCCGACATGTATTCCGCCACGCGGCGGCTGGCGAAATCCGAGGCGCTGCCGGCCTGCAGGGACACCACCACGGAAATCGGCTTGTCGGGATAGCCCGAGGCGGCGACGGCCGGCAGGCCGGTCCATGCGGGCAGGGATAGCAGCGCCATCGTGGCGCGGCGACGGCTTGGGCAGAACGCGTGCACATTGTCTCCTTGTCTTGATCGCCGGATTCGTCGTCCGGGGCCTCAGGGGGCCTCTTGATTCGCCGGGTGGCGTTCCCAGCTTTCCCAGTCGGTATCGCGCTCGTCGATGCCGAGCATGCGCAGCGCCTGCTCGGCGCCGCTCAGGTCATAAAGGTGTTCTCCGCGCTTCAGCGCCTGGATGATCCGCTCTTCCTTGGCCACGCGTTGCCGCGCCGCCGCGATCACGCGCTGGAATGCGCGCGGCGCGATGGCCACGACGCCATCCCCGTCCGCGACGACGATGTCGCCCGGATGCACGGCAATGCCCGCGCATGTTACCGGGACATTGACGGCCCCGGGGCCGCGGCGCTCGGGGTGCGACGGCGAGATCCAGGTCGACCAGATCGGCACCTGCATCCGGCGCAGCGCGTCGACATCGCGGATCGGCCCGTGGACGACGACCCCCGCCAGCTTGCGCTGCAGCACGTAAGTTCCCATCATTTCGCCGAACAGCGCGCCCTGGTGGCCGCCGCCGTTGCTCAATACCACCACCTGGCCCGGTTCGGCCAGCCGCAGCGCCTTCTGCACCATCAGGTTGTCGCCAGGGTCGCAGTAAGCCGTCACGGCCGGACCGGCCATGCGCAGACCCGCGTTGAGCCCGCGCATGACGGGGTCCATAAGCGCGCGCCGGCCTTCAAGGGGCCCCATGGCTTCGTGCAGGTCCGCCACGCCGAAGGGCAGCGCCTGGGCACAGTCGCAGCGCGCGGCCGCTTCGGGAATGCGGGTATAGACGATCGACGGGGGCATGGCGGCTGTGGGTTTCGCAAAGACGGATTGACCCCACTGTGCCCCGGCACGCCGGGCCCCGCCTGTAGAAAAGCCAGCAACTCTTGGCGATTTCGCAGATACGGACGCTGCCTACGCCGCCTGTTCCTGCAGGGGCGCGTGATGCAGCCGCCGGTACTGGCCGGGCGTCATCCCGGTATAGAGCTTGAACCGCTTGATGAAATGCACCTGGTCCAGGAAGCCGGAATCTTCTGCCACCTTCAGCATCGAGACGTCGGTGTAGGCCAGCAATTGCTTGCTGTGTTCCAGCCGCAACTCGTCGAGCAGGTGCTTGTAGGTCTTGCCGGTTTCCTGCTTGAGCAGCTGCGTCAGGTAGGTACCGGTCAGGTGGACTTCGGCGGCCACCTGGTCCAGGGTGATGTTGCGCTGGAAGTTCTGCGCCAGGAAGGCCACCGCGGCGCGGGCGCGGCGGTCGATCGGGTTGGGCGCCGCGCCCGCGCGCTCGTGGCGCTGGAAATCCGGCAGGTACTTCGCCGCCACCAGGGTCAGCAGCAGCGTCAGTTCGGCGCGAGCACGCGCCGCATCGAAGACGCCGCGTCGCGTGCTGGCTTCCAGCATGCGATGGCAGTGCGCGCGCGCCTCGGACGTCTCGGCGGCATCGAGCTGGTAGGTGCAGTGCTGTTGGAAGTAGAACGGCGCCAGTTCGGGCAACCGCAGCACGTCCGGGCTCTGGTGCGCGGCATCGTCGGGCAGCGCCAGGTGCTGCTGGATGAAATGCGCGCTGAAATAAATGACATAGCACTCGGCGTCTGCCGGAAACACGACGCGGTGCACCATATACGGCGGCACGAAGAAGATGCTGCCGCTGCGCATGCGCAGCGTGCGGCCGGCCATGTCGTGCATGGCGGTGCCCGCCGCCACGAAGAATATCTGGAAAAAAGAGTGGCGATGCGGCGCCATGTCGCGCTGCGCGTCGGCGGTGCTGCGCACCCCGAAGCCGGACCAGCAGAAGGTTTTCTGGGCCAGCGAAAAGGTGGGCACCGCGCGGGTAAGCATGGATGAAGTCGGTTTGTTCATGATGACGCCATGAAAGCCGGCCAGGCCGTTTCAACTTCATTACATCGAAAGGCTGTCGCAATGCAACCAGGGCTTTCCCGCGCCCATCCTACGCCGCGCGAGCCCGCGCCACGGCCTGCCGGATCGGCCCCTTGCGCACGCTGAAGTTCAATAGCCGCAGGCAACTGTAGACTGTGGACAGCGTCGGCACGGCGACGCCATGCCGCTGCGCCAGTTCGAGCAGCACGCCGACAATGGGCTCGAGCTCGAATGGGCGCCCCGCCTGCGCATCCTGCAGCATCGAGGTGCGGTGATGGCGGCTGCTGCGGGCGCGCGCGAACGCGGCCTGCACATCGATGGGCGCCCGCAGGCCGGTGGCCTGCGCGACGGCAATCGCCTCTGTCATCAGCGCGTGGGCCAGCCGTTCGCCCTCGGGTTCGTCCAGGACTTCGCCGAAACCCAGCTGGGACAGCGCGCCCAGCGGGTTGAAAGCGACATTGACCAGCAGCTTGCGCCACTTGTCGACACGGATATCCTCGCTCATCGCGACCGGCAAGCCGGCCCCCAGCATCAGCGCGAACGGCACCCGCGACGCCCCGGAACCCGGCACCACGTCGCCCAGCGCGAATCGGTCGCTGGCGACGCGCGCCTCGACCAGGTGTCCGGCTTCCGATATCGACAGGCCCTTGGTCACGACGCAACCGGCAATGCGCTCGAGCGGCAGCGCGGCTTCCGCCAGCCCGCCCGGATCCACGGCCTGCAGCCGCAAGGGCGGCGACCCGGCGCCAAGGTACTGCCACCAGGGCAGGCCATTCTGCGGCAGCAGCGTCACCGCGTGGCGCGCATGCGCCTTGAACTGCTGCGCCGCCCGCCCCAGGTCCTGCGCCTTCACGGCCAGCACCAGAAGATCCCAGCCGCCTGGCGCCGGCACCTGCGCGCTGCATTGCAGCCGAACGGTTTGCGTGTCGTGCGGCGCATCCTGCGGGCACAGCGTCAGGCTGCCTTGCCGCGCCAGCTGCTCGAAACCCGGCCCCTTGCCGTGCAGCACCACGGCGGCCCCCGACAGCTGCAGGCGCGCCGCGAGATAGCTGCCGATCGGGCCCGACCCCACGACCAGCGTGCGCACAGGCCGATCCTGCGCGGCGCGGGTGGCGATGCTCATGCGAGGGTTCCTCCTGCGTCCACTCGTGGTGCCGACAGCCGGCGGGTCAGCCGTCCGGCATGTCCTGGTAGCTGAAGTGCTGGGCGCTGACAGGCGCCGTGATGCCCGCGGCCTGCGCTTCCTGGACGGGGAAGTTCAACTCCACCTTGACGCCATTGGGATCGAACAGGAACACCTGGTACAGGCCCTGGTCGTGCACCTGCCGCTCGCGGAACTCGACGCCCTGGCGGCGCAGGTTGGCCAGCATGTCCGACAGGCCCGAGCAACGGAACGCCACGTGGTCGATCACGCCCGAGCCGCTGAGGGCCTGCGACTGCTGGCCCAGGTAGGCCTTCCGGTTATCGGTGACCTTGGCGCCGCCGTGGGTGATGTGCAGGACATCCCTGTCGTCGATGTACATCCACTGCACCGGGAAGCCGAAGTTGGGCGTCGGCCCGCGGCGCAGCTGCAGCACGCGCTCGTACCAGTCCACCGTCTTGCCCATGTCGCCGGTCTGGACGAGGTAGTGTTCAAGGTAATGAAGTGGCATGCACGGTCTCCAGGACGTTTCGTGCATGCTAGGTGCGCGGGCGCGGCCGGAATTTGCCAATTCGCGTGAAGTCTTGGCGATTTCCTCGATGCCCCGGAAAATGCCGCTACGGGCCGATCACAGTGGGGTTGTCTTTGTGCTGTTTGAACTTGCGCAGGCCGGCCAGCGTAAAGCCCAGGCCAGCCAGGTACCCGTGGGAGCCCAGGTTCGCCATGGGCGGGTCGTCTTCCCGGTGGCGGCGGATCAGCGACTTCGAGCGCTGCCCGAAGTAGATGTTGACGCCGGCAAGCGCATAGACTTCGCCGCCCTCGCCCATCACCGCGCGCGCAAAAAGGCTGGGCTGGTACGACTGCTGGCTGGCGAACGCGAACTCGACGCCCAGGGCCGCGGCGGCCTCGTCGCCCGCGACCGCCCCGGATGCGGACAAGGCCACGTTGTCGTAGGGGTACCAGGTCACCCTGGGGCCCGCGACGAATTCCGTTTTGATGTCGTAGCGGAACCGGCCTTCGGAATTCGTCACGGTCGTATCGCTTCCGCCGGTCACGCCCATGACGCCCGCCAGCGTGAACCTGTCCCAGTAGCGTTCCGCCTCGACGCCCGCGGCGTAGGTGTGGGCCCCGCCGTAGGCGTCGAGATGCGCGTAGCTGGTCTCGATACCGATCATGCCTTTCGAGGGGTCGCGCCAGAACACATGCGCGCCGACGCCTTGATAGTCGGAATTTCCCTCGTCGGGCACATCCATGCGGCCTGCTCCCAGGTCCAGTTGCATGCCGAACCGGTGCGCCAGGGGAAAGGTGATGGCGCCTTCGATGCCGGTCGACGTGTTGCCGTCGTCGGTCGCGCCGCTGAGCCGCAACTTGCCGCTGAGCCCGTCCACCGCGGGCAGCGAATCCTGGGACCTGGCCGGGGCGACGCCCAGCGAGACTGCGGCGGTCAAGAGGGCAAATAGAACTGAACGCATAGGAGTTCCGCCATGAAAAATACGGAATGACTGCGCAGTGATTATTCCACCGGGAAACGGGCCAGAGGAATTTTTTCGACGAAACCGCTGTTTTTCTCGATGAAACGACCGGTTCCCGGGGCGGCGCGGCACTCTGCCGCGGCGCCCCGGGTAACAACCCGCACCGCCGCGATCAGACGTTCGCCAGCAGGCCGCCGTCCACGCGGATGACCGAGCCGGTGATGTACGACGCGTTGCGGCTGGCCAGGAACGCCACGGTGTCGGCATATTCCTGGGGGTCGCCATAGCGGCCCAGCGGGATGCTGGCGGTGCTTTCCGCCGCGACCTCTTCCACCGACCGGCCTTCGCGCTTGGCCTTCTGCTCGTCCAGGAACTTGATCCGGCCGGTCGCGACGCGGCCGGGCAGCACGATATTGCAGGTAATGCCGTCTTTCCCCACTTCGCGGGCCAGGGTTTTCGACCAGCCCAGCAGTGTCATGCGCAGCGCATTCGACAAGCCGAGATTGGGGATGGGCGCGACCACGCCGGAAGACGTACTGGTGATGACGCGGCCGAACTTGCGGTCGCGCATACCCGGCAGCACCTGGTCGGTGATGGAGATCACCGACATGACCATGCTTTGAAAGTGCTTGGACCAGGCGTCGCGGCTTTGCCCCGACACGGGGGTGGGCGGCGGCCCGCCCGTGTTGTTGACCAGGATGTCGACCGGCCCCAGGCGGGATTCCAGGGTGCGCAGGTTGCCCGGAATCGAATCGATGTCTTCCAGGTCCCATTTCAGGGCGCAGGCCAGCGCCGGGCCGGCGCCGTTGATCTGGTCGGCCACGGCCTGCGCGGCTTCCAGATTGATATCGGCCAGGCCCACTTTCGCGCCCTCGCGCGCCAGTGTGCGGGCGATCGCGCTGCCCAGCCCGCCGCCCGCGCCCAATACCAGGGCGGTTTTTCCAGCTATTCCCAAATCCATGTTGACTCCGTTGTCATGGTTCAGCGATGTATGTCGAATCCTGGCGCCAAGGCCTATGCGGCGCCGGCCGGCTGGTCGTGCACGCCGCGGCCCTCATCCAGCCAGCCTTGCAGGTAATGGATACTGGCGCCCCCTTCGCAAAAACCGGGCGACACCAGCAATTCCCGGTGCAGCGCCAGGTTCGTCCGAATCCCGTCGACCCTGGCTTCTTTCAAGGCCATCCGCATGCGCGCAAGGGCCTGCTCGCGGTCGTCGCCGAAGGTGATGAATTTCGCGATCATCGAGTCGTAGCTCGACGGCACCACGTATCCGGAATAGGCATGCGAATCGACCCTGACGCCGGGCCCGCCCGGCGGGTGCCAGCACGTTATCTGGCCGGGCGACGGGACGAAGGTGTAAGGGTCTTCGGCATTGATGCGGCATTCCACCGCGTGGCCGGCACGCCGGATATCCGGCTGCCGCCACGGCAGGGCTTCCCCGGCGGCGATGCGTATCTGCGCCTGCACGATGTCGATTCCCGTCACCAGCTCGGTCACCGGGTGCTCGACTTGCACCCGGGTATTCATCTCGATGAAATAGAAACTGCCGTTTTCGTACAGGAACTCGAACGTCCCGGCGCCGCGATAGCCGATCTCGCGACAAGCCTTCGCGCACAGGTCCCCGATGGCTGCGATGGCCGCCGGGTCGACGCCCGGAGCTGGTGATTCTTCGATGACTTTCTGGTGCCGCCGCTGCATGGAACAATCGCGCTCGCCCAGCCACACCGCATTGCCGTGCGTGTCGGCCAGCACTTGAATCTCGATATGCCGCGGCCCCTGCAGGAACCGCTCCATATAGACATCCGGGTTGCCGAAGGCGGCCCCCGCCTCGGCGCGCGTGGTCTCTACGGCCGCCAGCAGGCTGTCGGCATGCTCGACGACGCGCATGCCGCGCCCGCCGCCGCCGCCCGCCGCCTTGACGATCAGCGGGTAGCCGACGCGCTGCGCCTGGTCCAGGATCTTCCCGGGGTCGTCGCCCAGAACGCCATCGGACCCCGGCACGCAAGGCACTCCCGCCTGGACCATCGCCGCCTTCGCCCTGACCTTGTCGCCCATGGTGCGGATCGACGCGGCGGTGGGCCCGATGAATACCCGCCCCGCGTCTTCGACCCGCTGCGCGAAGTCGGCGTTTTCGCTCAGGAAGCCGTAGCCCGGATGAATGGCCTCGGCCCCGGTCAACGCCGCGGCCGCCAGCAAGGCGGGAACGTGCAGATAGCTCTTGGCGGCCGGCGCGGGCCCGATGCACAGCGCCTCGTCCGCATGTTTCACATAAAGCGCGTCGCGATCCGCCTCGGAATAGACCACCACGGTCCGGACGCCGAGCTCGTGGCAGGCACGCTGGATACGCAGCGCGATCTCTCCCCGGTTGGCGATGAGGATTTTGCCGAACATGGTCAGTCTCCGAGTTCCATGACGAAAAGCGCCTGCCCCTGTTCGACCATCTGGCCGTTCTCGACCAGCACCTGGGCAATCGTGCCGGCCTTGTCGCTGGTCACTTCGTTCATGATCTTCATCGCCTCGACGATGCACAGCGGCGCCCCGGCCGGTACTTGCGCGCCCACCTCGACCAGCGGCTGGGCGTCGGCGCCCGGCGTGCGGTAGAACGTGCCGGCCATGGGGGCCGCAATCTCGTGGCGGCGGCCGGCCTGGCCCGGATGCGGCGCGGCGACGGGCGGGGCCGCATCCGATTCCGCCCCGGCGCCGGCTGCCGCGGCATCTTGCGATTCCGGCACGGCCCCGGGCACCTGCCTGGCGATGCGGTATTCGACGCCGGCTTCGACGATTTCCAGCTCGTCGATCCGCTCGTCCGCGACCAGGTCGATCAGCTCTAGTACACGCGCGATATCGACGGTCATTTCGAGGCGCCCTTTGTCGCAGTCATTTCAAACAAGCCCATGCCATAGTCGACCCGCTGCCCCGGCTCGACCAGGACGGCATCCAGCGTTCCGCTGGCCGGCGCCAGCACGTCGTGCGCGGATTCGCCCAGGACGATCCGGGCCATCACCTGCCCCTTGCCGATCGCATCCCCGGCACGCAGCGCGCCGGCCATGGAATCGGCGTCCGCAAGCGCCACGTGCCCCAAATGTTGGGAACGCACAGTAATGGCGGGCGTCGCCGTGCCGGGCGTCGCAGCCTGGCGGGCGCGGCCGTCGGCGGCGCTCGGCAGGTCGGCGCCGGCCACGCGGATCCTGACCAGGTCGTCGCCGGCCTTCACCGCCACCATCCCGACGCCGCGCAGACGCTGCTGCCGGGCAATTTCCCGTATCTGGCTTGACGTAAGCATTGAAGTTCTCTTTTCAGTAAGCATCGATGATCGACCCGGCCGGCTACGCGGCGGGCCCGTGGGACAGCGGATTGGCGGACAAGGCCAGGGCGGCGGCCTCGCGGGCGGCGGCCAGCTTGCGCACGAACGCGCGCCACAGGGTTTCGGCCTCGGCCTGGGAAATGGGTTGGAAACCGAGCGTGTCGTTGGGTTGCAGCTGGGCAAGCCTGGGCAGGTCGGCACCGGCCACATAGCCGATCTTGGGGTACCCGCCCGAACTTTGCCTGTCGGCCATCAGCACGATCGGCAGCCCGTCGGGCGGAACCTGCACCGTGCCGAAGACCGTGGCTTCCGACACGATCTCGAGCGGCCGCTGCAACGTCAGCGCCTCGCCCTTCAGCCGCAAGCCCATGCGGTCCGATTGCGGCGACACCAGATAGCGCCGCGACACGAAATCGGCCTGCGCATCCTGGGTGAACGCGGCCCACTGCGGGCCGGCGATGAAGCGCACCCGCCCCTCGGGCGCCGCCGGCGGCACGGCGGCGACGGGACGCGCCGCCACAAACGGCAAACCGCTTTGGACCCCGTACTTTTCGAGCCGGAGCGGCGCGTCGCCGCGCCGGGCATCCGCCACCGGCACCTCGTCGCCCGCCCGCAGAATGCGCCCATCGTAGCCGCCGAAGCCGGCCCGGCTATTGGTGCTGCGGCTGCCAAGAACCCGGGGCGTGGCAAACCCGCCGCGAACGGCCAGGTATATCCGCGCCCCGTCGATACGCCGGCCGATGTCCAGCACCGCGCCGCGCCGGACGTACAGGGCGCAATTCAAGGGCACCCGGCGCCCGTCTATCGTCACCTGCATGCGCGCGCCGCACAGCGCGACCACGGTATCTTCGGTAAAGGCGGCGCGCGGCCCGCTGAACGTGCATTCCAGCACCGCGCAGTCGTCGGCGTTGCCGACGATGGCGTTGGCCAGGCGATGCGACCATTCGTCCATGGGGCCGTTGACCGACACGCCGATTTTCTGGTGGCCAGTGCGGCCCAGGTCCTGGATCTGGCTGAACAGGCCCGCGCGCTCGATTTTCATGAACGGCATCAGCGCGGCTCCAGAAGCTGGCGATACTGCTCGGCCGAAATCGGCTTGAACTTCAGCCGGTCGCCCAGGCGCAGCCGGTTTGGCGGATCGCTGCGAAGATCGAACAGGTTCCAGGGAGTCCTGGCGATGACGTTCCATCCCCCCGGCGACGTGGCGGCATAAATGGACGACAGCCCGTTGGCGATCGCGACAGAACCCACCTCGACCTTGATGCGCGGCGACTTGCGCCGGCCGATATTCAGTCGCGGATCGAGCGGGCCCGAAAATGGATTGCCCGGCGCGAAATAGAAGGTGTAGACCCTTAGCGGGCTATTGCAGTGCAAGGCCACGACTTCGTCGCAGGTCAGCCCGCAATGCGCCGCGACCTCTTCGAGGTCGGGCCCGAATTCGCCGCCATAGCACGCCGGAACCTCGATCACGCGCCCGGTATCTTCGGCCAGGGGAATATCCTGCTGCAGGGCCCGCTGCAGCAGGCGGGCAAGCAGCACCGTGGGCGGATCGCCGTCCGCATCGAATGCCATCGGATCGAAGTGCACCGCCACCGAGGTAAAAGAAGGCACCACTTCGACGATGCCGGCAATGCCGCTGCGTTCGACCTGCGCGGTAACCGCCTGCACCACCTGGTTAGTCTGCAGATCGGCCTTGTCGCCCAGGCGAATCAGGACGCAACGCTCGCCCACGGCTTCGATTTGCCCCTGGCCCGGCAACAGTTGGCACATACCGGTCATTTTTCATGGACCAGCTTCTTGCAGGCCGCAACGATCTGCTGGCATGCGGCCTGGAGTTGCGCTTCCGACGTGGCGAAAGACAGCCTGAAGTACCCTCCCACCCCGAAGGCCGCGCCAGGCACTACGGCGACGCCGGCGTCTTCGAGCAGGTATTTGACGACATCCATGTCGGAATCGATCACCTGGCCGCTTTCCGTGCGCATGCCGATGGCGCGGGTGCAATCCACGAATATGTAGAACGCCGCGACGGGGCGCTGGGGGGCCAGCACCGGGCTGGCCTGTTCCAGGATCGACAGCGCCAGGTCGCGCCGGCCGCGCAGGCGTTCGCGCCACGCGGCCAGGAAATCCTGCGGGCCGTCCAGGGCGGCCACCGCCGCGGCCTGGCTGATCGAGCTGGGGTTGCTGGTGCTTTGCGACTGCAGCAGGTTCATGGCCTTGATCAGCCAGGCCGGCCCCCCCGCGTAGCCCAGGCGCCACCCGGTCATGGCGTGGGACTTCGACACGCCGTTGACGGTAAGCGTGCGGCCCTGCATGGCTGGGGCGGCCTGGGCGAATGAGGCGAACTCGGCCTCGAAGACGATTTTCTCGTAGATGTCGTCGGCCAGCACCAGCACCCGGGGAAAATCGGCCAGCACCTGCGCCAGGGCCTGAAGCTCGCTTCGGCTGTAAAGCGTGCCGGACGGGTTGCTGGGCGAATTCAGGATCAGCCAGCGCGTAGCCGGCGTCAACGCCCCGCGCAGCAGCGCCGGGGTCAGCTTGAACCCGGCCGAGGCGTCGGGAACCAAGACGACAGGCGTTCCGCCATTGAGCGACACCATCTCGGTGTAAGACACCCAGAACGGCGCGGCCACGATCACTTCGTCGCCGGGGTTCAGCGTCGCCAGCAGCGCATTGAACAGAATCTGCTTGGCGCCGGTGGCGGCAATGATTTGCGACGCGTCGAAATGCAGCTGGTTGTCGCGCGCGAACTTGCGGATGATCGCCGCTTTCAGGGCGGCGGTGCCGCTGACATCGGTATAGCGCGTCTGGCCATTCGAGATGGCGGCCACGGCCGCCGCCTGGATATGCGCGGGGGTGTCGAAATCGAGCTCGCCGGTGCTCAGGCTGATGACCTGCTTGCCCTCGCTGGCCAGGCGCCGCGCAAGCTCTGAAATCGCAATGGTGGCCGAGGGCTGGGCATGGCGAAGCCGCTCGGAAAGGGTACGGTCGACAGTATCGGGTGAGAGCATAAATAAGGGCGACGCCGCCCGGCTGAAAGGGTTACGAAACAACGAGAATCAAGCGGCGCGCCGGATCACCGCGCCGGCTCGCTGGTCCACCGCGGCCTTGTCCTGGAACGCCAGGCGGCCATTGACCCAGACCTTGTGGATGCCTTCGGACAGGGCCTTGGGATGCGCGAAGCTGGCCGCATCGGCGACCGATTCCGGATTGAACAGCACCATGTCGGCGGCATACCCCGCCTGGATGCGGCCACGATTGGCCAGCCCCAGTTCCGAGGCGGTCAGCCCGCTCATCTTGTGCACGGCCGCCGCCAGGGTGAACAGCTTCAGGTCGCGGGCATAGTGGCCCAACACCCTGGGAAACGTGCCCCACAGGCGCGGATGCGGGTGTTCGTCGTGCGGCATGCCGTCGGAACCCACCATGGTCTTGGGAAACGCCAGAATCCTCTGGACGTCGTCCTCGTCCATCATGAAATAGATGGCGCCGGCCGGCATCAGCCTGGCCGCCGCCTCTTCCGGCGTGCAGCCCCAGTCGCCGGCGATGTCCTTGAGCTCGCGCCCGGCCTGGTCCGGATGCGATTCCGAATAGGTCACCAGAACCTTGGTGGCGCGCCCGACGAACTCCGGCTTGAGGGTGGTCGACGAGGCGTTATAGGGATAGCAGTCGAGCGAAACGCGCTGCTGCGTCATGGCCTGGGAAATCAGTTCCAGCGTTTGCGCGGATCGCCCGTGGTTCCTGACCCCGGCGATCTTGTGGTGCGAAATCACCACCCGCACGTCCAGCGTACGGCCGATGGCGAACGTTTCTTCCAGGGACTCGACGATCCGGTCGGCTTCGTCGCGCATATGGGTGGCGTACAGCCCCTTGCGGGACCGCAGCGGCTCGCCGACCTTGACCAATTCCTGGAAGCTGGCCTGGCGGGCGGGCGGGTAGAACGTGCCCGTGGAAAGCCCGAAAGCCCCCGCGTCGAGCGATTCCTGCAGCAAGACGGCCATGGCCCGGCATTCGTCGGCGGTCGCCTCGCGGTCGAGATCGTCCATGACGTTGGCGCGCAAGGTCAGGTGGCCGACCAGGCAGACTGCGTTGACGGCGATGCCGGTGGATTCCAGCGCGTCCAGGTAGTCCCGGAAGGTATCGAACCTGAGCCACTCCTGGGTCGCGATCAGGTCCAGCGGCGCCGGGATCTTCCCCTTCAGGTTCGACGGCGCCAGGCTCAGCCCGCAATTGCCCGCCACGACGGTGGTGACGCCCTGCGATAGTTTGGACAGCATGGCGCCGGGGGTCAGCAACGCGCGGTCATCGTGCGTGTGCACGTCGATGAATCCGGGCGCCAGCACCAGGCCGCCGCCGTCGATGCGTTCGCGCGCGGCGCTGCCCTGCAGGTCGCCCACGGCGCAAATCACGCCATCGCGCACGCCCACGTCGGCGCGAAACGCCGCCTGGCCGGTGCCGTCGACGATGTCGGCACCGGTAATGCAAAGATCGAAGGCGGCCGTCGCGGTTTTTTCGCTGCTTATCAGAACCGAGTCCATGGCACCCTCAAGCCGCCACGGTTTGCCCGCGTTCGGCCAGGGCGTGTTCCAGCCGGCCGATCAGGCGACGCAGTTCGGCCAGGTCGGTCGCATCCAGCACGGGGCCGGGTTTCCTGACGGCGGCGCTGCGGATGGCGCCCCGCTGCTTCAGCGTTTCCTTGCGCAGGGCCAGGCCCAGGCCGTACTGGAATTCGTGGCGCAGCAGCGGCAAGTAGATATTGAACAGGTCTTCGGCCTGGTCGGGCTTGCCTTCGTCGCACAGCCGGCACACGTTCACCAGCATTTCGGGATAGGCGAATCCGGTCATGGCCCCGTCGGCGCCGCGCAGCATTTCCTGCGGCAGGAACAGGCCGCCATTGCCCACCAGGACGCTGATGCGCCGGCGGCCGGCCGCCTCGCTTTGCTGGCGGATCTGGGTCAGCTTGCGCATGCCCGGCATTTCTTCATGCTTGAGCATGACGATCTGCGCAAACTCGTCGATCAGCCGATGGATGACGTCGATCGAGGTATACACCCCCGTCGATTGCGGGAAATCCTGCAGGCAGATCGGCACGTCCGCGCCCAGCGTGCGGGCCGCAGTCGCATAGTAGTTGTAGACCTGCTCGTCGATCTTGAGGTTCGCCACCGGCGCCAGCATGACCCCCGCCGCCCCCAGGGACATGGCTTCTTTCGACATGCGCTCGACGTGCTGGTTGGACGCATGGCTGACCCCCACGACCACCGGCACGCGCCCGTCCACCCGCTTGAGGACCCGCTGCGTGAACGTCAGCGCCTCTTCCTCGGTCAACTTGGGCGCTTCGCCCATCATGCCCAGGATGGTCATGCCGGAAACGCCCTTGTCCAGGTAGAAGTCCACCAGGCTGTCGGTGCTGTCGAGGTCCAGCGCGCCATCGTCCTTGAACGGCGTCGCGGAAATGATGTAGACGCCCTTCGAACGTTCGTTGATAAGAGGAGTAGTGGTCATAGGGATAGAAAGCTGCAACGGTTGATGACAACCAGAGGTCTTGACGGATGCCCTCTGGTCAAAGATTGGTATGGCGGGCAACGAGCTCGCGGCGCGCGTTGTCCAGGTGCATCTGCATCGCCGCCCGGGCCTCTTCCGGGCGCCGGTCGACGATGGCCTGCAAGATGGCGATGTGTTCGCGGCAGCTCGGCGCAAAGCGATCCGGCGCGGCGTTCTGGTCGAAGCACCTGGCCTTGATGCGCAGGTCGTGAATCGTCTGCGCCATCAGCCCGTTGCCGCTGGCCCGGGCGATGGTGTCGTGCAACAGGTTGTCGATGCGGTGGTTCTCTTCTTTCGAGGTGTTCTGGGACAACAGGTGCGCCTGGATATCGGCGATGACGCTCTTCGCCTTGGCCAGATCGAGCTTGGTCGCGGCAACCGCCGCCGCCTCGCCTTCCAGCACCGTCCGCATCTGTAGAATTTCCAGGTATTCGCGCAGCGTGGGCTCTTTGACGATCAGTTGCCCGCGCGACGTGCGAATGGCGAAGCCCCCGCCGATCAGGCGGCTCATGGCTTCCCTGAGCGGGGTGCGCGAAATGCCCAGCGTGGCGGCCAGCGCCCGCTCTTGCAGGGGCTTGTCGGTCGGCAGACGCCCAAGCTGGATCATGTCGAGCAGGTTGCTGTAGGCTTCGCCCGCCAGGTCGATCGGGTCTGCTTGCGATACGGCAACGGCGACCGCATGGGTGCTGTTCTGCGGTTCGGGCAACTTCCCTGCGTCTGTTGCCTTGGCCTTTTCAGCGGTTTTCATGTAGCTGTTCCTAAAAATTTCGTCTTGCCCCGCACTGTGTCAAGCCGCCGCGAACTCCATGGCATCTTGCCGGCGGAATCCCCAACTGAGCGCCGCTCCGGGCGTGCGGGCCGCTTCCGACAGGTCGCCCGGGGCGTAGGCGACAATGGTCTTGTCCTGATACTCGATAAACACCTTCCAGTGCAAGCCCGAGAAAGTGGACATCAGTATCCGCCCTTCGTAGCGGATGTCGGATTCGGCAAGATGCGTGGCCAGGCGTACCTTGTCCGGCCGCACCCCCAGGGTTTTCCGGTCGCCGCCGGACACGAAATTGCATTCGCCCAGGAAGCCGGCCACGAACTCGGACGACGGCTTGCGGTACAGGTCTTCGGGCAGGCCCTGCTGGATGATCGTGCCGCGGTCCAGGATCACGATGTGGTCGGAAAGATGCATCGCCTCTTCCTGGTCGTGCGTCACGAACACGATCGTCAGCCCCAGATCGTGGTGCAGCTTCTTGAGCTGCAGCTGGATCGTCTGTCGCAGGTTCTTGTCCAGCGCGCCCAACGGCTCGTCCATCAACAGGATATCGGGCGTGAACACCAGCGCCCGCGCCAGCGCGGCGCGCTGCTGCTGGCCGCCTGACAGCTCGCGCGGCAGCCGCGTGGCCAGCTTCGTCATGCTGACCAGGTCCAGCGTCTCGTTGACGCGCTTCTTGATTTCGTCGCTGCCGACTTTGCGCATCCTGAGCGGAAACGACACGTTGTCGAACACCGACATATGGGGAAACAGGGCGTAGTTCTGAAACACCATGCCGATGTTGCGGTCGGCGATCGGCGTATGCGTCACATCGCGGCCGGCGATCTTCACCGTACCGGCGTCGGGTTTCTCGAAGCCGGCAATGATCTTCAGCAGCGTCGTCTTGCCTGAACCCGAGGCGCCCAGCAAGGTGCAGAATTGGCCCCGTTCGACATTCAGGCTCACGTTCGGCAAGGCGACGGTCGGCCCATATGCCTTGTGAATGCCCGACAGCACCACATTCTGGCCCAGGTATTGGCGGCTATCCGGGCTGCAAGCGTTGATTGCGATATTCATTTCGTGGACACCTTCTTGTTGCCGAACGCCAAGCGGCCAAGCAGTATCAGCGCCGTGGCGGCTATCAAAATGCAGGACGCCGAGATGACAGTGGGATCGAAGTCGTGCGCGATGCCCTCGTACATCAGTTTGGGCAGCGTACGGTTGCGCACGGTCGTCAGGAACAACGCCATGACCACGTCGTCGAAAGACGTGACGAACGCGAATACCGCGCCGCCGATCAGGCTGGGCAGCAGCGCCGGCAGCATGACCAGGCGGAACATGGTGGGCCACGACGCCCCCAGGCCCAGGGCCGCCAGTTCCAGGTTGGTATCCAGGCTGCGCAGCGCGGCGCGGATGGTGATGTAGACATAGGGCGCGGCCAGCACGGTATGCCCGATGACCACCGCCACCGAATTGCTCACCGCACCCCATGGGGCGGTCAGGTAGAAAAGCGCCACGCCGGTCAGGATTGCAGGCACCGACATCGGCACGATGAAAAAGGCGTCCAGCCAGGTCTTGCGGCGCGAAGACATCTTTTCCACGCCCAGGGCGGCGGTGGTGCCCAGCACCGTGGCGAACACGGTGACGATCAACCCGACTTTCAGGCTGCTCCAGAGCGCATTCACCCACTTCGAGTCTTCCAGGAAGTTCGTGTACCAGCGCAGCCCGTATTCCGGCGGCGGGAAGATGGGGAATTCGGATGTGCCGAAGCTCATCGGCACCACCACGATGATCGGCAGGATCAGGAAGACGGCCGCGCAGATGCCGGCCACCACCGACAGGCGCCCGCCCGGCGTGCGCTGGGCGGACACCGCCGTGCTGCCCTTGTCCGACGTGCCGCTGATGAGCTTGTCCAGGCCGAACAGGCGGTTGAACAGCCACAGCGACAAGATCACGGCCAGCAGCAGCACGCTGGCCAGGGCGGCCGCCAGCCCCCAGTTGAGCTCTTTGGTGATGTTGTCCGAAATGAGTTCGGCCACCATGCGTTGGGCCGGCCCCCCCATTAGCGACGGCGTGATGTAGTAGCCCACCGCGTTCATGAAGACGATGATCGCGCCCGCGACCACCCCCGGGCTGGTCAGCGGCAGCACGACGTGGCGGAAAATGCTCAGCGAACGGGCGCCCAGGCTTTGCGCGGCCTGCGTCAGCGCTCCGTCCATGCCGCGGAAGGCGGCATAGAGCGGCAGCACCACGAAAGGCATCAGCACGTGGGTCATGCCGATCATCACGCCGGTGAAGTTGTAGAGAAACGCAATCGGTTCGTCCACGACGCCCACGGTGGTCAGCAGGGCATTGAGCGGGCCGTTCTTGCCCAGCAGCGCGATCCAGGCCGTCGTGCGCACAAGCGCGCTGGACCAGAACGGCAGCAAGACCGCGAAGAACAAAATCTGCGCCACCCGCGGCCCCACCGTCGCCATCAGGTAGGCAAGCGGGTAGCTGATGACCACGCACGCCACCGTGACGGCCGCCGCGATGGTCAGGGTGTTGACCAGGACGATGCGGTAGATCGGGGTATTGACCAGATGCTGGAAGTTGGCCAGCGAGAGCTGGTCGTCGGCATAGAATGCCTCGCGCAGGAAGCTCGCGATCGGGCCAATGAAGAACAACAGCAGAAATACAATCAGCGGAAGCGCGGCGAGCACCGCCATCTTGTTCCGTGAGTGTCGTCTTGCGCGCATGACGGCGGTAGGGGCTGGCATCAACGGGACGGCAGTGCTCATTCCGGCTTTCCTCAGCGTGCGCGGACTTGGTTGTAACGCTCAGTCAACGTCGCGCCGTTCTGTTCCCAGAATTCGCTGTCCAGGAACAGGGCCGCCTTCAACCGCTCGGGCGTCGAGGGCAGGCGCTCTATGCGGGCTTCGTCGATCAGCGCAATGGCCTTCTCGGTGGTGGGCCCATAGGCGATGTACTTGCTGAATTCCGCCTGCGCTTTCGGCTGGATCATGTAATTCAGGAACTTGATGCCGGAATCCCGGTTCGGCGCGCCCTTGACCAAGGCAAAGTATCCGACCTGGTTGACGACGTTGTCCCACGACATCTTGATGGGAATTTTCGAATCGATCCCCGCCTGGAAGCGGCCGTTCCAGCCGAGCGCCATGACGACCTCGCCGCTGGCCAGCGCATTGACCGGCTCGGCGCCGTTCTTCCACCAGACCGCGACATAGGGCTTGATCTTCTCGATCTGCTTCATTGCGCGGTCGACGCCGGCCGGGGTGGCAAGCACCTTGTAGACATCGGTGGGCGCGACGCCATCGGCGATGAGCGCCGCCTCGATGACGGTAGAGGGCTCGTCCTGCATGGTGCGCTTGCCGGGGAATTTCTCTACGTTCCAGAAATCGGCAAAAGTCTTCGGTTGCAGCTTGCCATTGGGAAATTCTTTCAGCGAATAGCCGACCAGCGTAGAAAAGATTTCCGACGGAACGCCGTAATCGTGACGCGCGCCGGGAATGACGTGGTCCTGGTTCACCATGTCCGGGGTGATTTTCTCGAACACGCCGAGCTTCACGCCTTTGGCCAGGCGGGCGCCGTTTTCCGTCACCACATCCCAGGCCACTGTCTGGGTGTCGATCATGGCCCGGATCTTGGCGACCTGGGGTTCGGTGTCTTCATTGACCTTGATGCCGGTTTCCTTGCTGAAAGGCTTCAGCCAGCTTTCCCGGATCGCGTTCTGGTAGGCGCCGCCCCAGCTGGCGAAATTCAGCTCGGCACCTTGCGCGCTGCCTACCGAAATCGTTGCGGCGACACATAGAAGGGTGCTTATTTTCTGCAACTTCTTGGACATCGGATTCTCCTGGTTAGTACGCCGGCGCGGACGCCGGCCGATGCTCTTCACAAAGCATGTCCACTTCGCGCCCCGGCATGGCCGGGCCGCCAAGCGAATCCGCAACAACTCCTGGGCCAGAAACGGAAACTGGCACGTCTGTTGCCCCCGACAGATCCGGTGTTCATCTGGCCGCCGTGCCGCTGATCCGGCCAGCCCTTCCCCAACAGGTCACGGCAGTTTATATTTTGGTATGCCAACGGCATACCTGTGGAAAACCCTACTCAACGCGCCGCGGACGTTCATGCATCATTCGCCTGAGATTCTTGTCCGTGACGGCCATCGACCGCCCTTTGCAGGTATAGGAGACACCCCGTGCAGTACGTAGACCTCAACTCCGACCTTGGCGAAAGCTTCGGCCAGTTCAAGGTGGGCGACGACGACGCGATGCTCGAGATCGTGACGTCGGCCAACGTGGCTTGCGGCTTTCACGGCGGCGACGCCATCGTGATGCAGCGCACCGCAAAACACGCGCTCGAACGCCACATCGACGTCGGCGCCCACCCCGGATTCAACGACCTGTGGGGTTTCGGCCGCCGGCGCATCACCGGCGACAGCCCCGACGCCATCGGTTCCTTGATCGCCTACCAGATCGCGGCCATGCAGGGCATGGCCCGCGCGGCCGGGCATCGCGTCACGCATGTCAAGCTGCACGGCATGCTGGCGACCATGGCCTTCGAAGACCGCGAGCTGTCGGAAGCCCTGGTGTGGGCCATGCGCACGCTGGACCCGGACCTGGTGCTGGTCAGCACGCCCCACAACGAAACCGAGCGCGCCGCCCGGCGCGGCAAACTGCGCGTCGCCTGCGAGGTGTTTGCCGACCGGCTGTACGGTGACAACGGCCTGACGCTGCCCCGCAGCGAGCCCGGGGCCGTCATTCACGACCCCAAGGCGGCCGCGGAACAGGCATTACGCATGGTGCGCGAACAAGCCATACGCACCGTGGGCGGACGCGTCGTGTCGATGCCCATCCACACCATCTGTGTCCATGGCGACAACCCGCAAGGCGTCGCCATCGCGCAGGCCGTGCGCACCGCGCTCGAAGAAGCCGGCATCAGCCTGAGGCCCATTTCCCAGCTCGACATTACTTGACCGCCGAGTTGAAACAACGCCAAGCCACGCTGTTTCAGCATCGTTTTCGCTCACCCGCCCCTGCTTGACCCGGGCATTTCATCTCAGCCAATCATGAAGAACCGTGAAGAATCCTTCGCCCGCTCGCGCGGCCTGTACAACATCGTGGTGACGTCCTTCACCGCGGATGGTGCGCTCGACCTTCCCGCCCTGGCGGAGAACATCGAGCGCGTCATTGCCCTGGGCTACGACGGCCTGTTGATCGGCGGCACCTATGGGGAATTCCCCGCCATGGACACCGCCGAGCGCGCGCAGCTGTTCCGCCACGCGATGGAAGTGGCCGGCGACCGCGTCCCGGTGCTGCTGTGCACCGCGCATTCGGATGTGCGCGTGGTCCGCGAACTGACCACCCTGGCCTCGGAACTGGGCGGTCTGCCCATGGTGATGCCGCCCTTCGTGTCGGAAGTGACCGACGGCCAGATCGAGAGCTTCTTCCGCGAGATCGCCCCCCTGTCCCGCACCGGCGTGATGATCTACAACGCGCCCGGTGTGGGCATCACGCTGTCGCCCACGCTGATCGAGCGGATCTGCGACGTCGAAGGCGTGGTCGCGCTCAAGCAAGGCGACCTGCAACCCGGCGTGGTCGACCAGCTGGTCGGGCGCATCAGCGGCCGCATCCGCCTGCTGGCGGCGTCCGACTTGGTCATGCTGGGCCCGCTGTCACTGGGCTTCGACGGCGTCAGCTCGACCAATGCCTGCGCATTGCCCGAACTGATCAAGGAAACTTTCGATGCCTTGGCGTCCGGCAACGCCCAGCGCGCCGGCGAACTGCATCGCCGCTGGTACCCCATGCGCGAAGTCGCCCGCCGGCTGGGCCAGCCCCAGTCCACCAAGGCCGCCATGCGGCTGCGCGGCTTCCGCGGCGGGCACGTGCGCCAGCCCCTGCGCGACCTGGACCAGGCGGGCATCGACATGGTGGCGAATGCGCTGCGCGCCAGCGGGATTGAAATCGCCAAGTAGTGGCCGGCCGGGCCGGCCCGCCGCCTGACGATATGGCGGTGGCGCGGGCCGGTGGATAAAGAAAAAGCCCTTGCGGATGGGTATCGCAAGGGCTTTTTTTCGATCTGATCGTTCACCTGGGTGCGCACTCGTTGAAGACCGGCGCGATCCTCTCTCGACTATGATGACTCGGTGCGCCGACGACTTCAGGTCACAGCCTGCATCTGCGCAAAGTCACGTAATGCCCGCCACAACGCCGGCAGCCAAGAAGCAACGTTCAGAAAAAGGTGACGATCGATGGAATGGCAAGCACAGATACAGGGCTTCATATTGCTTATCGACCAGTATCTGAAAGGCGAGATCTCCTTTTCCACCTTTCACGATCGATATTTCGATTCAATGACGAAGATTGTCATGGAAACCCCTGAGCCGGTCTACCATCTTCTCGACGGATTGCTGGGTGCGATAGATGGCTGTACTGACGATCCTGTTTTATTGCAGGAGGCGCACTACTACATCGATAGCCAAACGCTGCACCAGCGGGCTACGCAAGCGGCGAATGGCTTACGCGGCTACATTTCATCATCCACCGACGGCGATGGAAACCACCCGCTGTAGCCTCTGGCAAGGCAGTGCCTGTCATGCTTTCTGGGGGACCACACCGGGCCCCAGACCTTCATAGCCGCCCGCCACCCTGGACTGCGCCTGCTTCAAGAGCACGTCATAGTCCGCGCGGAATGGCTCGGAAAGCGCATCCTCCAACTGCGCCGCGATCCGGCATATTCCCAGATATTCGGCGTTGTTCCGAGGCACGAGTTGGTCAGTGTCCTGAAAGCGAGAGAAAAACTCGAACAGGACAAGCGCCTCGTCATGCGAGAGGGTAATTTGATGGGTGTCGATCATGAGGCGCTTTGATGATTTTGAATTGCGCGTCGACCAAAACATTTGCAGGCACCGTCATCCACTGTGAAGTAGGTGCCTACATCATCGCTGGAGCCATCATTCGGAATTATTTTGAATTGATGGGCATTGATGTTGAAAATTCCCGGAAAAACAAAGCCTTGCTATTGTTTATTGGGAACGATCGTTCGCGTTCGATGCGAACGGTTCGAGCAATTTGGCGGACAGAGGGGGATAGTTTGACAAAACGATAAAACTCATTATAAATCAAACACTTGAATCTCTCAATAGCCTAAGTTTTTACCTCTTTTTTTACCTATTTTTTTACCTGTGTGAGAATGCCACTCAATCTTATTAAGATTGATTGACAAAAAGAGAGCAACCCGCTCCAATTACATCTCTACAACAAAAAGTAAGGGATTGAAAAAATGGAAGAGAGAATTAACGCCCCAAGGGCAAGTGTCAATAATGTCGATAAACAAGTAATGCCCAGCGGCGAGATTGTCTATAAGTATCGTGGCATTAGAGAGAATGCCTCCCGTATTCTCGCTACCATTTTTGTTTTAGTTTGGCTACCGTCTTGTGCAGGTGGCTTGATTGTAGAGAATCAAACGGTGGGCGGTGAACCGAGCTTTTTCTTGATTTCTCTCATTACACTTGTTTTTGCTCTGTTAGTAGCAAGGTTTTTTATAAGGCCGAATGAAACTTTCACTATTGTTCCAAAAACCGGCTTGAAGTTTCTTAATCAAGAACTCCCGTTTTCGAGCATTGAAGCTTATTACAACGATACGAAAGAGAATAACAAAATCAAACGACTTAAAGCGCGAGTGCGTGGACGAGAAGTTATTTTGACAAGGTTTATGCCAACGCCTCTTGCTGATTCAATCTTTGAAGATATACAAAGAAATAGCTGAGACTAAGACATACAATTAAAGCCCCTTTTGGGGCTTTCTTTCTTTGGAAAGCAGACAATTTGTGTTAAATCTTCGTCTGCGCAAGCTGATTGATTCCTTCAATTCAAAATTTTAACTTCTTCTTTTTTGCTTTGTCATCGCTTACCGCACTTAAAAACTTCTTCAACTTATCTTTATAGTCGTGGCCGACAAGCTTGGACTTCTCCTCCATAGCTTTCTTTTCTCGTCTCGCGATTTGTTGTGCTTTATAATAGTCAAAATCTCTCTCTATTGTGGCAGGATCTACTAAATTAGGGTCGTTCTTGATATAGTTATCAAGTTCGTCACGCAAAGATAAATAAACTTTGTCGTCATTTCTGTTATCAAGTCGATATTGCTTTAATTGTTTAACCTCGTCTTCACTCAGCGCCTCAACTGCATTAATGTCGTTGCTTGACTTATGTTGAACCGACTTCAAAAGCTCTATTTCGTCAGACAGTTTTATTAATCGCTCTTCTAAATTAGACGGTATATCGTTCTGTGCATTTAACATACGATATTGTTTAAATACTCTAAATTCTTCTGCTTCTAATCTTCTCAGCGCAGCTTTATTATCAAGCAGATACTCAGGGTCATTTTCTCTGTATTCTGCTAATTCTTCTCTTAATGTCTTGTCAAGCAACGGCTCATACAATCTAACAACTCTGGGTTCTTGCGATATGCCTGCTGTTGTGCTATCAACCTCTAAATCTGGCATGGGGGTTATTGTTTCCGCAGCATCAAAATCAGCCTTTTTATCGTTTAATCTATATTCTACTAATTCTCTCATTAAATGAAGCGGTAGAATATCAAGCTTCTTGTTTTCAAAATTATTCATATTTTCTCCTTTTAGTGATATCATAAAAAACTGAAAGGAAAAGTCAAACAAAAGAATATATTTTTTTACTATAAAAAAGCCCCTTTGTTGGGGCTTTCTTTCTTTGGAAAGAAGACTATTTGTGTTAAATCTTCGTTCCTTGCCTGCGGCAACTTTTTAAAGCTTAGCTTTCTTCTTATTCTTCTCACTCACTACTGTTTTGCTAACATCAACTGTAAGCATAAAATCCGAAAAGTCACTTGTTAAGCTTTCTTTTGAACAATCGAAGCTATTTAAGCTTTTGCTCTTATTACGTGCAGTTCTATTCTCGTCTATAAAGAAACTCTTCTTTATATCAACATTAGACATTGAAGAACCAAAAAATGAATTTTGAATTCTCTTTATTAAAGTCACAGTTAAGTCTAAGTCATATTTTCTTTGCAAGAACTTAACAAAATTGACTTTTAAATTCTTTTTCTCTTCTCTTGTTTCTAAGCTCTTCATTTGAGCTTTTCTTAAAGCAGCAAAACTATAAAACACAAATCCGTTATTTAAAATTATCATAATCCACCTTTTTTTGTTATTTTTAGATTATAACACAAATAGTTTAATTAATCCAATCAAAAGTATATATTCTTTTGTTTGGTTATAAAAATATATTCCTTTGAGACTAAAAACAAAAAGCCCCAAAATTTGGGGCCTTTTCTTTTGTTCTAAATCTTAATTAAACCAAGCTTCAATCTCTTGCTTTCCGCTCTCAGTGTTGTAGTGCTTTTTCCCTTCGTCTGTCAGCTTAGAAAGCACATAGTCTTTGCCCAAATCCTTCGCATTTGCCCAGTTCGTTTTTTTGGCAAGAGTATAAGAGTTAGGGTTATCACCAGCAAAAATGTAAAATCCGCGTGGTTGCTTTCCATCTGCGGTTTTAGGGTAAGTGATTTCAAGAAGCTTAACTTTTTCTTTCCTGTCACTTTCAATCAACTGCTCAGCTTTCAACAGTGCAGTAAAAGCTTTCTTGTCGTAGTCTCCAAGTTTTTTGATTTCAGCAATAACTTTATTAAATTTCTGCTCTTCTGCTTTCTTTGCTTCTTGAACTTTTGTTGCTTGTGCTACAAGTTCAGCGAGTTGTGTAGCAGACATATTTGCGAAATCAAACATTTTTCTCTCCCGGGGGCTTCTGTGCAGTTATTGAATTAAGCTTTACAACAGTTCTAATTTTAGCATTCTCAATGATAGCGTCAACAACTTTTGTATGTAGAAGTCGTAAAAGTTCGCGTTAAGTCTATCTATTAAAACTTTCGTATAGATAAAAGCTAATTTCTATACTCATAGTTTGCCTTTTGGCAACAAAACGAAGATTTAACACAAATAATCTACTTTCCAATTGGAAAGCGGAAGCATCGAAGATGCGTGAGGCTAACAGTAAGTGCTCACAGAGCAAATCTACAAACTATAAGAAGATTTTTATTTAAGTAATTAATCGAGTTCTTTGAGTGTAATTTTAATGCCCGCCGGGCATAGTCTTTAATTCTTTCTTATCTGTCTAAATTCCCCTGGGGAAAATTACTTAATAAGTAATTATTCTTACTTAATAAGTAATTTCTCTTACTTAATGAGTAAGTCAAATTACTTAATAAGTAATTTTCAAAGTCTATTCTACTTGATCAAGGTAATTAAATTACTATAATAGTAATATAAATTACAAGAGATCAAAATGAACAAAGACACGAACAAATGGGGATTTTCATTTTTAGATAGCAACAAAATGCTTGCAAAATTGAATTTGACGCAAAGAGAATATAGAGTTTTCCACTATATGGTTAGCTTACTAAATAACAATAATAGGCTTTTAAGCATGTCTCAAAAAGATATGGCAGAAGACATGGGAATGGCTCCCTCACATCTTTCTGTTACTATCAAAAGCCTGATAAAGAAGCATATATTGATACATCCAGACGGCAAAAAACATTTGTATCTTAACGCGGAAATAATTCAGTATGGAAAGTCTGTGCCGGACTTTACTAAAACAAAAAAATGGTTAAAAGAAGAGAAGGACAATTTAGATGAAGAAATTAATAAGCTATTTTAAGACAAAATGAATTAAAGCCCTTTTTAAGGGCTTTTTTAATTAGTTGGTATGCTTGTAAGTCTTTTATGTTTTTAGAAGCATACAGGGCTTTATATTAAGCCCTTTCTCTCTATTCACAAGTGTTTTCTGTGAAAGTTCTATGATTTGCACGTTGGCCGTTACCGAGGTAGCCGTCGATTTCAATTGTTGTCTGGCAAGCATCAACACTCAAAATTCTCGCTTCTGTTTTTTCAGTAATGCAGAAATCATTAGTGCCTCCTGATGTTCTTGCGCAATTGGCACTTATATCAATAGTCTTATTGTTGTTTGAAAGCCTACATTGCGCTGAAACATTAGTTCCGTCCATCGAGTAGCTTTGACCTCTGTTTAGAATTTTTTTGTCAGTTCCGACGTGGTCTTGATGGGGACCACCAGATCTTGGGGTTCCAATAATGCACCTAAATTCATTGTTTGAGTAGTCGTAAGCTATACCAGCAAAGTAGCCCCAGGCGCCACCGCCGATATATGCATAGTCGGGCGAGATTCCAGTTTTGGGGGTATGACAATCACTGCTAACGAGTGCCCAGCCACTGGGGTTTCTTTGTGAGCCATCGGACCAGATTTCTATCGTTTGACTTAGTGTGCGACCTGAACCTCTTTGACCTGCTGAACAAGCCTGGGTTTGGTTCTGTGTTTCGGTTCTCAAACGGTAGTAGTCACAACTGTTCGATACAGTCTGCCAGTTTGTAAGCCCAATAATTCCACCTGTTTGCATTTCTTGAAAGTATCGCTGTTGCTTGTGTTCGCCTTGTTGATTAGCCGGGCAGGCAATCGTTCTTTCTTCAACTCTGTTCGCTCTGCAATCTCGACTTTGTTCATACCAGGATGAAAAGTCAGTTCTTTGATAGTAGCCCGATACATCAACAACTTGAACGACTTGGCGAGTTTGGAGAATAGAACCAATTGGAAAGCTTGATGGACAAGCAATAGCTCTATCTTCGTTATTTCTACTTCCTGACTTTGTTATTTTCGTAAAGTCAAGCATTTGAGCTTGATAAGTGCTGTCTTTGTTCGCGTCTTGTTCTGTTGCTGAATTTGCAGTAGCAGTAAAGATTGACAGTATTGCAAATGATAATGCAGATTTGTTTGTTGTTTTTTTCATTGTTTAATCCTTTTTGTTTTTATATAGAAATCATAGCAAAAACGGGACTAAACGCAAACAAAAGAATATATATTTTTGCTTTGAGAACAAAAGAACATATGCTGTTCTTTTAAATTTTAAGTCTTTGAAAATGAGGGTGGCTCATATATTCGCAATTTTGTTCGTCGTAATACTTGATTAACAACTTCACTTCCTCACAAAGAAGATGTCTATTAATGTAAAACTCTACACAGCTATCAGCGTAGTTCAATGCAGCACACATTAAACTCAAATGATATTTGACCATCTCTAAAAACTCGTGTTCTATTTCATATAGAAAAACAAACTCAGTCTCTTTAAAGATATAAAACTCATCATCAAGCTCGTTTGTGTTGATAGCCCTATATGCCTCTTCTTGCGATTTAGTGACATATAAAAACAAGCTGTCTTTACTATCAATAAACTCAGTTTTTCCAAACAGACTCATAAAACACCCCAAGGGGCTTTTACTCACGCAAATTCTTGGACCCCAATACTCTGGAAACAATAATTGTTGTTCAACTGATTTTTGTAAGCAATGGCGCGGAACTCGTGGCCGCATTTTTATAACTTCTTTATTCCAACTATCAACACCTTCGTTTGTCAGTTGTCGTGGGCTTATATGATAGTAATAATTTTTTTGCTTAAATTCACACAATAAAAACTTTAAAAAATCTTGTTCCATAACCCACCTTTTTTTGTTGTTGTTTGTTTATTTATTCTTCTCGCTTCTATTACGCTTTTATTCATACTGTCAAGTAAGTCTTCAAAATTGAAATCAGGAATTATCTTTATATATCCAAAAAACACTGCAATTAAGAAGATAAAAATCTCATCGTCCTCTTTTTTCTTTTCTTCTTTCAATCGTTGGAACTCCTCAAATGCCTCTAAGTCCTGTTTCTCAAATTTTTCTTTAAGTTCTTTAATTCGCTTTATCATATTTGCTATATATCTACTATCCTCATTATGTTTATTAGCTAATTTAATAATCTCAGGTCTGTATGAAGAAAGTTTTAACTCAATAGTGTTTAAAAGATAATTGTTATTTAACACAAAATCATATTTTTCTTGCTCAGATAAATTTGGATTGGGAACTGCTTTTTTATGTATATCAAGAAGCTTTAATAACACTGCACACTCTTTAATTTGAGCTTTTAACTCTTTCATTTTATTAATCATCTTTTTCTTCCTTTTGTTCGTAAAAATCAGGTTCAAGTTCTGTCGGCGGCTCGTCTTCAATATCTTTTTCGATTAAATAAATTAGTTCAAGCTCTTTCGCTAACTCTCGAATAAATTGCTCTATTTTCATAATCTCATTCCTCTTTTTTGATTTATCTCGTTTATTTCTTGTGCTTCTTTGTTTTTTTGTTCTATCTCTTGTCGTTGTAGTTTTTGTAATTGCACTTTCAACTTAATGACTTGTATTGAATTCACGCCGTATTGCTTTTCAGCTTCTGCAATTTGACTAATTAAAGCTGTGATACTTGCAGCTACTGAGCCACCTGCGCTTGCAGAAACCGCTTGTAAGCCTGCCTGGGGCTGTTGTGTATTCGGGGTTGATGGTTTTATAGGTGTGTCAGCATTTGAAGGCACAGAAGCTCGTTGAACTCTCTCTGTCTTGACAAATCTGGGCTGTAATTCACTTAGTGATTTATAGTTGTTAGCATATTCATTTCTTTTACTTGTGAACTCTTCTATAAATTTTAAGTCTTTTTGATAAGTCTCATCACTTATTACATTTTTATCTCTATAATTAATTAGCTCTCTTAATTCAGTTATTGCTTGCTCGCTGTTTTTTTCGCTAAATATTTCACTCAAATTTGAGCTTAGTCTTATATTCTTCTCTACTGAGCCATCTTTGAAAGTCGCTTTACTATCAATAGATATATAGTTATCTCCAACTCGTGAAAACTTAACCCCTGCCTCCGCTAATACAATAAGCATTTCTTTTCTATTATTGATATCGCCGTTTTTTACACCTTTTAAAATTATTTCTTCAAATTGTTTAACTTTTCTTAATGCTATGCCTAACTTTTCATTGTGCTTCGAAGCTTTATAATTTATAGCTCGCTTATAAAATCTCGTGTTTTTTGATGGCACATATTCCAGGCCGTATTCGTAAGACAATACTCGTTGCATCGCTTCATTAAATGATTGAGCAAGCTTGTTGTTTCCTTTAATCATTGGATACGGGTTAAAAGCTTTTCCGTTTTCTAAATTCTTATTATTGACAATAAAATGAACGTGTGAGCTTTTGTCTTTATCAGTATGTTGAACATAAAAACAATTTACGCTGTCTGCCATATTGCCGAGCAAAAGCTCTTTATGTCTCGCTGATATTTCGTCAATCTGTTCGTCTGTAAGCTGAATTTTTTTGCTAAAAGCTATCACCCCACTGGTATACGGGCGAACACTTTTCGTTTCCTTCCCTACTCTATCAGTAGTTTTTTTGTCCCCCAGGACGACCCTAACTGTCTCTCTAATTTCGCCTTTGTGGTCCTTCGCTTGAACAAGATATTTTGTCGCCGCTTTTATGCTTTTTCCTCGTGATATTGATGGTCTTATTATCATTATTTTGCCTTTTTTTTGATTAATTATTTTATTTCTTGAACTGCTTTATGAACTCTCTCTAAATGCTCTTCCATTAGACTAAATAGCTCAATTATTTTTTTTATTTCGCTCGCATTTATGACACTTCCTGAGTTCAATTTTCTTGCTATTTGATTGATATTTACACCGATATTTTTCAACAAAACATTAGTGTGCAACATCTTTCTTGAAAAATAATTAAAGTCTTTTTCTTGAAGACTATCAATGAACGCTCCCCTACCTTTAAAGCCCAAATCTCTTACAATTTTGTCAAAGTTTTCAATGCTATTTCTTGTTGTAGTAAGCATATAATTTCTTCGTTTTTGCTCTTCATCAAGCTTTATTTTTCTTCTCAAATTCAAGTTTTTGTTGTCCTTGTTTTTCATAATTTCTACCTCATATTTTTATCTTTTTCTTTTCATTATTCGTCTTTATATTGCTCTTTTTAAGCTCGTTAACGAATACTATTTTCTGCAAATCCCCGTTTTGATAGAGTTTTTGTATAAGAAAAACACGCTCTTTAAGCTTCGAGATTTCGACTGATATATTCTCGAAAGATCGGGCTAACGCTTCATAGTATCTGTCTTCTTTACAAGAAATAAAAATTTTTTCTTGCGAAACTTCTACTTTGTTTATGTATGCTTTTATACAGACATCACCTTCATTTGAATATATAGACCAATCCAGTTCGGCCCCCAAATTTGCGGCGTCAAATTCCTCGTTTGCTTCTTTAATACAGCCGTGAAGCATTATATAAAATTTTTTCGTTAGCTCTTCTAATTCATCTTTTTCCTCATCACTATGCTCTTTATTTATATAATTTTCTATTGAGAGCATATAGAATGCTTTCGCTAACTCGTCAGCATTTTCTTTGTCTTCATTCATAACATTTTCTCCTTTCTTATTATTAGTTATGTTTTTTCTGCTCAGCAGTCAAAGAGTTATCTTTGAATGCTAAACGGGGTTTGGGGCGTAGCACCAAAGGGTCTTAGGGCTTAGCCCTAACGAGAAATAAGGCCAGGGGACTTATTTATATAAACACATATGTGTTTATGATACTCGCTATAACTATAATTAGTATATAAAAATAATGAATAATAGCAAATAAATTAGCAATCTATAAACATAGAAATAGCAAAAAGAACAAAAAAATTGAATAGATTTCTATAAATATAGATAGAATTTAGATTAAAATAAGCATAAATCTATAAACATAGACATCAAATCTATAAACATAGACACTAAATCTATAAACATAGATACTCAATCTATAAACATAGACATCAAATCTATAAACATAGACACTAAATCTATAAACATAGATACTCAATCTATAAACATAGACAGCAAATCTATAAATATAGATATTCAATCTATAAACATAGATTACTCATTTACTATTGCTATAAATTAATAAAGTTTATCTTGAATGTGTTTGACAATCTATGTTTATAGATTATGATATTAATAACTAAAAAAGGACTGAAATGAGACAAATGAACATAAAAGTTAAAGATGATTTAAGATTGAAAGTTAAAGAAAAATGCTCTAAGCTTGATTTAACTTTACAAGATTATTTTAATGATTTACTAACGAAAAGCATTGATGAGAATGCAGTTGAAACTGAGCAGAAGATAGATAGAAGTCAAGCTTTTGAAATAGATAAATCGAAAATAAAAACTTTGTTTAGAGAAGCTATTGCAGACAGTGATTTGTCGCAAGATCAAAACTTTAATAGTCACTATAAATTGAAAATTTTGGGACTACTGGGAGTAGCGATTGATAAGCATAACTCGGCAAGTATTTAATTTTTTTTATCAAAAAAAAAGCCCCAAATGGGGCTTAATTTCTATGCAATAAGCATCAAAATTTTTATTTGTATTTTGCTAATTGTTTCTTTTAATTCTTGTATGCTGAACTCATTTGAGTAAATATTATTATTAGTATCTTCACTCTCGTGACCTACTACTTGTGTTCTCATTTCCCAGGGCACTTTATTCTTTTTTAGATAGTCATTAAAGAACTTTCTTAATGAGTGAAAAACTAATTTATCTCTATGAATATTTGTTGATTGTAGTAGTCTTGCAAACTTCTTGCCAAGAGCATTACCAGCACCTTTCCCATCTCTTTCTTTGTATTTAAAAATTTTGTTTTCTGGTTGTTTTGACTGCTCAACAAACTCCAAGAATTCAATAATTAAGGGGCAGTCAGGCAGTGGGATTTCTCTTGCTCCCGCCTCTGTTTTTGACTTCAATAGCTTGATATATGTAATACCATCACTGCTTAAAATATTGCTCTTTTTGAGAGTTGTTATTTCACTTGCTCTTAAACCTGTTATTAGAGTTATGAGACAAGCATAGTAAAAATCTTTATCTCTTATTTTTTCTTTTTTAAAATCTTCACTTGAAAACAGCTTGGCAATTTCTTCAACAGTAAAGATTGAATATGTAGATTTTTCTAACTGTTTTTTAGATAAGATTGTTTGATTTTGGCACGGGTTTTTCTCAAAGAAATAGCCCTTGTCGATGGCAAAGTTAAAAAAAGTTCTTAGAACAGTAGTTTTATTATTCGCTGTTCTGTGTGAATTTTTCTTTTCAACAATCAAATGCTCTTGATATGCTGTTATATCACTAACTAAAACCTTTTGAATTTCTTTATTTCTCACAAACAAAGCAAATTCTTCAATATTTGCTGTGTATTGTTGTACTGTTCTTACTTCAAATTTTTTGAGCAGTAAAAACTTGTCTAAGACTTCTCTAACTGTTAAAGAAGTTTTAGGAGCTTGGGGGGGCTTTTGATGGTGGCTGGGGGGTAACACTGCCATACCTTCTACATCATCAGCAGAAGGCATTCTAAGGGCTTGTATAGCTCTTATGAGAGCATTGTTGTCTTGTTCTGTTCCATCACTTTTGAAAACCTGATTTTTTAAATCGATTTCAAATTTTCTTATTGACATATCAGCCCTTTTGCTTGCCAGTTGAGCCATCAACTCGATAGCTCTAATGATAGCTTGGGCTTTGTCTTTTGTATGAAGTGATTTCTTGAACTGCTTGCCTGCAATACTGGTATGTAAGCAGTAAACCCCAGTCTCAGGTCTGGGGTATATGGGCAGGTGGTAAGTAGGCATTTTTACCTATTCCTTTACCCATACCCTGCCCAGTTTCTTGAAAAAGTCCTTTTAAATCAAGGACTTAAAGCATACTGGCGGACAGAGGGGGATTCGAACCCCCGATACGCTTATCACGTATACACGCTTTCCAGGCGTGCGCCTTCAACCACTCGGCCACCTGTCCTGATCGGGTTGCATCTGCCGCGAAGCGCCGGGCTGGCCGGGGACGCCGCAAATGCGAATCCGCGATTCTAACAGAACGGCGAGATGCTGGCAGGAGCGGCGGCAGGGGAAAGAGGCAAGACCGCCATGACGCGACCTTGAGGCGCATCGGGTGGAATACGCCCCGGCGTTCGTCAGGTGTCAGACACCCCGCAGGGTGTCTGACATCCAAATGGGTGGAGGCTGCTTGCTGACCGAAGGGTGTCAGACACCCTGCGGGGTGTCTGACACCTGGGACGGGCCCATCAAGCCCCATGGCATTGAGCCCTGTGGCATTAAAATGGGGACGCTTTGCGCCGCCCTAGTTCCCTTCCCGGTAGGTATTGGTGGGGTTCACTTCCCGGTACGAACTGACGGTGCCGTCGGGTTCGGTTTCCTCCAGCCGGACCTTGAAGCCCCACAGGCGTCCCAGGTGCTTCATGACCTGGTCGGCATCTTCGCCGGCCAGCGGGCGGCCGCGGGTCTGCAGGTGGCGCAGCACCAGCGAGCGGTCGGATTCACGGCGATAGCGCACGATCTGGATGTCAGGCACCTGGTTGTCGCGGTTGTGCTGCTCGGCCAGCAGCTTGCGGATGTGCCGGTAGCCCTCGTCGTCGTGGATGGCGGCCACTTCCAGCACGGGGCTGGCCTGGTGGTCGGCGATGGCGAAGAAGCGGAACTCGCGGATCAGGCGCGGCGACAGGTATTGCGAGATGAAGGACTCGTCCTTGAAGTTGCGCATGGCGAAGTCCAGCGTCTTGACCCAGTCGCTGCCGGCGATGTCGGGAAACCACTGGCGGTCTTCCGGGGTGGGCGATTCGCAGATGCGACGGATGTCCTGCATCATCGAGAACCCCAGCGCGTACGGGTTGATGCCGCCGTAGCCGCGTTCGTCGAAGCCGTGCTGGCTGACCACGTTGGTATGGCTTTGCAGGAATTCCATCATGAAGCCGTCGTTGACCAGCCCCTTCTCGTGCAGGCGGTTCAGCAGCGTGTAGTGCCAGAAGGTGGCCCAGCCCTCGTTCATGACCTTGGTCTGGCCCTGCGGATAGAAGTACTGGGCGATCTTGCGCACGATGCGCACCAGCTCTTTTTGCCACGGCTCGAGCTTGGGCGAGTGCTTCTCGATGAAATACAGCAGGTTTTCCTCGGGCTCGGGCGGGAACGCCACGCGGCGCTTTTCGTCGGCCGGATCGTGTTCGGTGCGGGGCAGTGTGCGCCACAAGTCGTTGTACTGCAGGCGGGCGTGCTCGGCGCGTTCGGCCTGGCGCTGGGCTTCTTCCTTGTACGACACGGGCGCCGGGCGCTTATAGCGGTCGACCCCGTGGGGGGTGAGCGCGTGGCAGGAATCCAGGATGGACTCGACCGCGTCGATGCCGTAGCGGCTTTCGCAATCCATCACGTACTTGCGGGCGAACACCAGGTAGTCCAGGATGCTGTCCGCGTCGGTCCATTGGCGGAACAGGTAATTGCCCTTGAAGAACGAATTGTGGCCGTAGCAGGCGTGCGCGATCACCAGCGCCTGCATCGCCATGGAATTCTCTTCCATCAGGTAGGCGATGCAGGGGTTGGAATTGATCACGATCTCGTAGGCCAGCCCCTGCATGCCGCGCCGATAGAACTGCTCGTTGCGGATGAATTCCTTGCCGTACGACCAGTGCGGGTAGCCGATAGGCAGGCCCGCCGACGCGTAGGCGTCCAGCATCTGCTCAGAGGTGATGACCTCGATCTGGTTGGGATACGTGTCCAGGCCGAACTCTTCGGCCACCTCGGCAATGGCTTCGTCGTAGCGCTGGATCAGTTCGAACGTCCACTCGGAACCTTCGGAAATGGGCCGGGCCTTGCCAAGGGCCTCCAGCTCGGCACGAGAGCCTACGATGGCGTTCATGCTGTTTCCTTTTTGAACAGATCATGGAACACGGGGTAGATCTCGCCGCGTTCGCAGATCCGGCGCATGGCAAAGTGCGGCGCCGTTTCCTGCTCGTATTCGGCCCACAGGCTGCTTTTGCGGGCCTCTTGCGAGTCGGGCACTTCGATGTACGCGAAATAGCGGGTGGCCGGCAACAGGTTCTCGGCCAGGAAGCGGGCGCTCTTGCCCGCGTCGGCGCCGAACGAGTCGCCGTCGCTGGCCTGGGCCGCGTACACGTTCCAGGCGCTGGGCGGATAGCGCTTCTGCACGATCTCGTGCATCAGTTCCAGGGCCGACAGCACGATGGTGCCGCCGCTCTTGGGGTCGTAGAAGAAGGTGTGCTCGTCGACCTCTTCGGCGTTGTCGGTGTGGCGGATGAACACCACGTCCACGTGCTCGTACTTGCGCGACAGGAACAGGTACAGCAGCGTGAAGAAGCGCTTGGCCAGGTCTTTCTTGCCTTCGTCCATGGACCCGGACACGTCCATCAGGCAGAACATCACCGCGCGCGCCATCGGCATCGCCACCGAGATGCGGTTGCGGTAGCGCAGGTCCAGGTCGTCCAGGAACGGCAGGCGCGCCAGGCGGTTGGCGCAGTCTTCGACTTCCTTGCGCAGGTCGTCGATCTCGGCTTGCGGGGCGCCGGCGGCAATGGCGGCATCCAGCTTGGCCTGGGCCGCTTCCAGTTCGGCGCGCGCCGCCACGCTGAGCGCCACCCGCCGCGACAGCGACGCCTTCAGGGTGCGGCTGACGCTCAGCAGGCTGGGCGAGCCGGTGGTGGTGTAGCCGGCACGCTGCCACTTCCGTTGGGTAACGTCGCCCAGCTGGGTGCGGATCAGGTGCGGCAGTTCCAGGTCTTCGAAGAACAGGTTCAGGAATTCGGCCCGCGACAGGCTGAAGGTGAACTGGTCGACCGATTCGCCTTCGCCCGGCTCGGACCCGCCCTCGCCTTCCGACCCGGAGGGCCGCGGAAACGTGTCGCCCTTGGCGAACTCGCGGTTGCCGGGGTGTACCAGCTCGCGGTCGCCGCCGGGGCCGTGCCGGAAATGCGGCTCGGAGATATCGCGTGCGGGCAGGTTGATTTCCCCGCCCTGGTCCATGTCTTCGATGGACCGCTCGCGAACCAGGTCCTGCACGGCCTTGCGGATCTGGTCTTTGTACCGCCTGAGAAAGCGCTCACGGTTGACCGCGCTTTTATTGCGGCCGTTCAGACGCCGATCGATCAGTGAATTCATGATTCACCTCGCTCAGGATGACTTCCTCACTCTCAGGTACCACTCGCACAGCAGGCGGACCTGCTTCTCGGTGTAGCCCTTGTCGACCATGCGGTCGACAAAGCTCTGATGCTTGCTCTTGTCCTCGGCCGAAGCCTTGGCGTTGAACGAGATGACCGGCAGCAGGTCTTCGGTGTTCGAGAACATTTTCTTCTCGATCACTTCGCGCAGCTTTTCGTAGCTGGTCCAGGTGGGGTTGCGGCCGGCGTTGTTGGCGCGGGCGCGCAGCACGAAATTGACGATCTCGTTGCGGAAGTCTTTGGGGTTGGCAATGCCGGCGGGCTTCTCGATCTTTTCCAATTCGTCGTTCAGGGCACCGCGGTCGAAGCTTTCGCCGGTTTCGGGGTCGCGGAATTCCTCGTCCTGGATCCAGCAGTCGGCGAAGGTGACATAGCGGTCGAAGATGTTCTGCCCGTACTCGGAATACGACTCCAGGTAGGCGGTCTGGATTTCCTTGCCGATGAACTCGGCGTAGCGCGGCGCCAGGTAGCCCTTGATGAAGTCCAGGTAGCGGCGGCGGATTTCCTCAGGGTAGTCTTCGCGGACGATACGCTGTTCCAGCACGTACATCAGGTGCACCGGGTTGGCCGCGACCTCGGTCTGGTCGTGGTTGAACACGCTGGACAGGATCTTGTACGCAAACCGGGTGGACACCCCCGTCATGCCTTCGTCGGTGCCGGCGTAATCTTTGTATTCCTGCAGCGCCTTGGCCTTGGGGTCGACGTCTTTCAGCGACTCGCCGTCGTAGACGCGCAGCTTGGAATAAATGCTGGAATTCTCGGGCTCTTTCAGGCGCGTCAGCACCGAGAACTGGGCCATCATGTCCAGCGTGCCCGGGGCGCAGGGTGCCGTGGCCAGCGAGCTGTTGCGCAGCAGCTTCCGGTAGATCTCGACCTCTTCGGCCACTTGCAGGCAATACGGCACCTTGACGATGTAGATCCGGTCAAGGAAAGCCTCGTTGTGCTTGTTGTTGCGGAAGGTCTGCCATTCGGACTCGTTCGAGTGCGCCAGGATCAGGCCGTTGAACGGAATGGCCGAGAACCCTTCGGTGCCCTTGAAGTTGCCTTCCTGCGTGGCCGTCAGCAACGGGTGCAGCATCTTGATGGGCGCCTTGAACATCTCGACGAATTCAAGCAAGCCCTGGTTGGCCAGGCACAGCCCGCCGGAATAGCTATAGGCGTCGGGGTCGTCTTGCGAGTGGCGGTCGAGCTTGCGGATGTCGACCTTGCCCACCAGCGAGGAAATATCCTGGTTGTTCTCGTCGCCCGGTTCGGTCTTGGCGATGGCCACCTGGCGCAGCACCGACGGGTTCAGCCGAACCACGCGGAACTGCGAGATGTCGCCGTCGAATTCCTTCAGACGCTTGACCGCCCACGGCGACATGATGCCGGTAAGGTACCGCCGCGCGATGCCGTATTCTTTTTCCAGCGTGTCGCCGAAACGATCGGGGTGGAACAGCCCCAGCGGCGATTCGTTGACGGGCGACCCCTTCAGCGCATAAATGGGATAGGCCTCCATCAGCGCCTTCAGGCGTTCGGCGATGGACGACTTGCCCCCGCCCACCGGCCCCAGCAGGTACAGGATCTGCTTGCGCTCTTCCAGGCCTTGCGCGGCATGCTTGAAGAACGCCACGATCTGGTCGATGACGTCTTCCAGCCCGAAGAATTCCTTGAAAGCCGGGTAGCGGCGCACGATCCGGTTGGAAAACAACCGCGACAACCGGGGATCGTTGCGTGAATCGATGAGTTCCGGCTCGCCGATCGCCGCCAGCATGCGTTCTGCGGGGCTGGCATACGCCATGGGGTCTTTCTGGGCCAGCGCCAGGTACTCTTCGAGGGACAGCTCGGTTTCCTGGTCTTTCGCGTAAAGCGACTTGAAGCCTTCGACGATGTTTTGCACGGATAACCTCCTACAGCGCATGGTCGGTTAATCAGTCCGTCACCCCATTGTGTTCCTCATTGGCCAATGTCGCTAGACTTTATGGTAATGGGATCATGCACATCATCTTGAGATGTTGCTTTCGCCACACACCATAGAATGGGGTTGGTGGGCTGTTTAGGGTTAGGCTGCCAGGCAGTGAAACAAGTTCCTGGAAACTCGCAAAGATTCATGGATGGCCATTTCAATGCGTAGCACCCCGCCATGTTTGCGGAACCTTTCAGCAAGCGGCGGGCCCACCGCAACAGCAGCGCAATAATCTGGCAGCGGGACCGCGCGAGCGCTAACAACTAGCGGCAAAATACGCCGCATCGGCAAGAAAGCGCCTTGCGCGTGTTTATTTCAAGTCGTCGGGGCGCGGCATGGCCAGCATGCGCTCGACGTAGCGCGCGATCGTGTCGACTTCGAGATTGACGCGATCGCCGGGCTGGACATTGCGCAGTGTGGTGACGGCCTGCGTGTGGGGAATGATGTTGATACTGATGTCGCATCCGTCGGCCACATCGACGACGCGATTGACGGTCAGGCTGATACCGTTGACGGTAATGGACCCTTTGTAGGCCAGGAAGCGCGCCAGGTGCCTGGGCACGCGGATGGCCAGTTCGCGCGATTCGCCCACGGTGTCGAAGCGCAGCACTTCGCCCATGCCGTCGACGTGGCCGGACACCAGGTGCCCGCCGATCTGGTCGCCCACGCGCAGCGATTTTTCCAGGTTGACTTCGCCGGGGCGATCGAGCCCCACCGTCAGGTTCAGGCTTTCGCGCGACACGTCGACCTGGAAGCGCCGGCCATCGAGCGCGACGACGGTCATGCAGGCACCCTGCACCGCGATCGAATCGCCGATGCCGACATCGCCCAGGCCCAGGTCGCCGGCATCGATGTCCAGGCGCACGCCGCCCTGTTCGGCATCGACAAGCGGTTGCAGGTGGACGATGCGGCCAACTGCCGCGACCAGGCCGGTGAACATGGATGGGGTCTCCTGAAATCAGTGGGGTAAAAAGCCTCAGCGGCACGCGGCCGCGTCTTGCAGGCCCTGCCATCGCGCCGCATCGCGCGCGCGCAGGCGCAGGTCGGCGCCGATGCGGACCGTATCGGTGAACTCGAAGCGCCGGGCGCTTTCCAGGTGCTCGACCAGGGGCAGCCGCAGCATGGCGGCGGCGTCGCCCAGCAACACGGGCGCCAGGTACACCAGCAGTTCGTCGACGCAGCCGGCCGACATCAGCGCGCCGCCCAGGCCGGCGCCGGCCTCGACGTGGACTTCGTTGACGTCATTGTCGCCCAGCCAGCGCATCATGGCCGGCAGGTCGACGCGATCGGTATCGCCGTCGGGCAGCGCCACGACGCGCGCATTGCGCTCGGCCAGGCGGGCGGCCTTGGCGGCATCGGGCCGGGCGGTGAAGACCAGGGTTTCGGTGCCGTCGAGCAAGCGGGCGTCTTCCGGGATTTCCAGGCGTCCGTCGACCACCACCTTGCGCGGCGCGCGCGCGGTGGGCACGCCGCGCACATTCAGGCGCGGATTGTCTTTCAGCACGGTGCCCATGCCGGTCAGCACGGCGCAGCTGCGGGCGCGCCAGGCGTGGCCGTCGGCGCGCGCGGCCTCGCCGGTGATCCATTGCGACACGCCGTTGTGCAGGGCGCTGCGCCCATCCAGCGACGCGGCCATCTTCACCCATGTCCAGGGAGTGCCGCGGCTCATGCGGGCAACGAAGCCGGCATTGATTTCCAGGGCCTCGTCCAGGCAGACGCCGGCGGTGACCGCGATGCCGGCCTCGCGCAGGCGGGCCAGGCCGCGGCCGCCCACCCGGGGGTTGGGGTCGCCCATGGCCACCACCACGCGCGCCGGCCGGGCCGCGGCCACCGCGTCGGCGCAGGGCGGCGTACGGCCGAAATGGCTGCAGGGTTCCAGGGTGACGTACAGGGTGGCGCCCTGCACCGATTCGCCGCGCGCCGCGGCGTCGTCCAGCGCGCGGATCTCGGCATGCGGGCCGCCCGGCGGCTGCGTGGCGCCTTCGCCCAGCACCCGGCCGTCGCGCACGATCACGCAGCCGACCCGCGGATTGGGGGTGGTGCTGTACATGACGGTGCGGGCCAGCGCCAGGGCGCGGCGCATCCAGTGGGTATCGTCGGCGTCGGTCATGGAGGTCACGGCTGGAATTGTATGCCGCGACGGGCCGGGGCGCCTGAGGGCGACGGGTGGCGGTGCAGGGTGAAACCGTGAGAGGGGTAAACCGTGGTGTCAGACACCCGGCCAGATCCCCGACGGACGCCTGACGGGCTTCCGGAGGCGCTGCCCCCGTCGAGATTACTTGCGCAACTTGCCGGGCAGCATGGGGCCCTGCATTTCGCGGATGGCCTCGACGAACTCGCCGATGTCTTCGAAGTTCTTGTAGACCGAGGCGAAGCGCACGTATGCCACCTTGTCGAGTTTCTTGAGCTCGGCCATGACCAGTTCGCCGATGCGCTCGGTGGAGACTTCGCGCTGGCCGCTGGCCAGCAGGGTTTCCTCGATGCGGGCCACGACGCTGTCGACCTGATCGGTGCTGACTGGGCGCTTGCGCAGCGCCAGCGACAGGCTGGCGCGCAGCTTGGCGGTGTCGTAGTCGCTGCGGCTGCCGTTGCGCTTGACCACCGACGGCATGGCCAGTTCGATGCGCTCGTAGGTGGTGAAGCGCTTGTCACAGGACAGGCAGCGGCGGCGCCGGCGGATGGTGTCGCCTTCTTCGGACACCCGGCTATCCACCACCTGCGTGTCGGCATTGCCGCAGAATGGGCATCTCATGTGGCCGGCCCCCCGTCCAATAATTTGGCGTATTGCGGCGTATTGTAACGACGCCGGCCCGCAACGCGGAGCCGGCGTGGGGAAAATACGCCAGACGACGGCCCGAAGGCCGCCGTGCGGCGGCTAGCCGCCGTAGACCGGCAGGCGGGCCGTCAGTTCGTTGACGCGGGCGCGCACGGCGGCGATGTTGGCTTCGTCGCGCGGGTTGTCGAGCACGTCGGCGATCAGGTTGGCGGTGAGCTCGGCCTCGGCTTCCTTGAAGCCGCGGGTGGTCATGGCCGGCGTGCCCAGGCGGATGCCGCTGGTGACGAAAGGCTTTTCCGGGTCGTTGGGGATGGCGTTCTTGTTGACGGTGATGTGCGCCTGGCCCAGCACGGCCTCGGCTTCCTTGCCGGTGATGCCCTTGGGACGCAGGTCGACCAGCATGACGTGGCTTTCGGTGCGGCCGGACACGATGCGCAGCCCGCGCTTGACCAGGGTTTCGGCCAGCACCTTGGCGTTATTAGCCACTTGCTGGGCGTACTGCTTGAATTCGGGCGACAGGGCTTCCTGGAAGGCCACGGCCTTGGCGGCGATGACGTGCATCAGCGGGCCGCCCTGGATGCCGGGGAAGATGGCCGAATTGATGATCTTCTCGTATTCGGCCTTCATCATGATGACGCCGCCACGCGGGCCGCGCAGCGACTTGTGCGTGGTGGACGTGACGAAATCGGCGTGCGGCACCGGGTTGGGGTAGGCGCCGCCGGCCACCAGGCCGGCATAGTGGGCGATGTCGACCATCAGCAGCGCGCCGTTGTCGTGGGCGATGCGTGCCAGGCGCTCGAAGTCGATGTGCAGGGCATAGGCGGAGGCGCCGGCCACGATCAGCTTGGGCTTGTGTTCCTTGGCCAGTTGCTCGACCTGGGCGTAGTCGAGCACTTCGTTGGCGTCCAGGCCGTACGAAATGAAGTTGTACAGCTTGCCCGAGGCGTTGACCGACGCGCCGTGCGTCAGGTGGCCGCCTTCGGCCAGGCTCATGCCCAGCACGGTGTCGCCCGGCTTGAGCACGGCCATGTACACGCCCTGGTTGGCCTGCGAACCCGAGTTGGGCTGCACGTTGGCGGCCTCGGCGCCGAACAGCTGCTTCAGGCGGTCGATGGCCAGTTGCTCGACCACGTCGACGTATTCGCAGCCGCCGTAGTAACGCTTGCCCGGGTAGCCTTCGGCGTACTTGTTGGTCAGTTGCGTGCCCTGGGCCTGCATGACGGCCGGGCTGGCGTAGTTTTCGGAGGCGATCAGCTCGATGTGCTGTTCCTGGCGGACGTCTTCTTTCTGGATGGCGGCCCAGACTTCGGGGTCTACCTGGGACAGCGTGAGTTTGCGGTCGAACATGACGAGAGGGTTCCTGAGGCGTGGAAGGGAAAAGCGGGGAATCGCGGATCGCCGCTAGTTTACCGCGCCCGCCTGCCCTGCTTGCGGCCGGCGGGGGCCGAAAACACGGAAAAAGTGCCCGCATCGACCGAAAAAAGCCCACAACGCCGCGCAACGTGCCCATTCGCTCAAGTCAGCTTGAGAATGGCTCATGTTGGCGCGGACGGGGGTGCTTGGCGTGACTTGGGGGGTGTGGCAGGGTGTCAGACACCCTGCGGGGTGTCAGACACCTGGGGAACGCGGGCAGCGGCACCCAGCATGGCTTGGCGTTGGTCTGGTCAGGTGTCAGACACCCCGAAGGGTGTCTGACACCGTTCGGTTGGCGAGGCAGTCTGTGCACCGTTGGGTGTCAGACACCCTTCGGGGTGTCTGACACCTGAGAAGCGCCGAGGCGCACTCCGCGAGAGGCGCCGGGGCTTCGGGGTCAGGCCGACGTGTCGCCGATCTGCTTGGGCGCGAGATCGGGGTTCAGGGTGTATACGCCCGTCAGGCTGGCCTGCGCCAGCACGTGGCCCTGCAGGGCCTTGAGCGCGTCGTTGCCGGTGAAGTTGCCCTGCACGGACAGCTTGGGCACGTCCAGCGCGTACAGTGTGAAGACGTAGCGGTGCGGCAGCGCGTCGTTCCAGGGCGGGCACGGGCCGTCGTAGCCGAAGTAATCGCCGCTCATGTCGCGGTCGGCGGCGAACCACGAGGTGTAGTCGTTGACGCCCTGGCGCGCATCGTTGGGCGCCAGCGGGCCGCCCTTGCCGCGCGGCGTGATGCCGTTGGAAAAGGCGCCTTCTTCGATTTCGCGCAGCTCGGGGGCCAGGTCGATCAGCACCCAGTGGAAGAAATCGACGCGCGGCAGGTCGGCCGGCACCGACCGCCCTTCCTGGTTGACGTCGTCGGGCTTGGAGGGCACGTCGGGGTCGTGGCAGATCAGCGCGAACGAGCGGGTGCCTTCGGGCACGTCGTCCCAGGAAAACTGGGGATTGAAGTTGTCCGCGAGTGCGACGTGCGACTGCGGGTCGATCTTGCCGAAAGCGTAGCGATCGGGAATCGACTCGTTATCGGAAAAGGAAAGACTCGAAAGTTTCATGTCGTGCTCCTGCGAGGCCGTAGGCGGCTTCCTACCCTGCCAAGTTAACACGGGCGAACTTGCGCTTGCCTACCTGCAAGACATAAGAGCCCGCCTGTAATTGCAACGATTTGTCTTCGACGCGATCGCCGTTGACGCGCACCCCGCCCTGCTCGACGTTGCGCTGCGCTTCGGCGCCCGAAGCCACCAGCCCGGCTTCGCGCAGCACCTTCAGGATACCCAGCGGCGCGCCGGCCACATTGACCTCGGGCATGTCGTCGGGAATGGCGCCGTCGCGAAAGCGCGCCTGGAACGCGGCCAGCGCGGCCTCGGCGGCCTGGGGCGAATGAAAGCGCGCGACGATTTCCTGCGCCAGCGCGACCTTGGCATCGCGCGGATTGCCGCCTGCCTCGATGCCGGCCTTGAGCGCGGCGATGTCGTCGAGCGAGCGGAACGACAGCAGCTCGAAATAGCGCCACATCAGCGTGTCGGAGATCGACATCAGCTTGCCGAACATGGACTCGGGGTTTTCCGAGATGCCGATGTAGTTGCCCTTGGACTTGGACATTTTCTCGACGCCGTCGGTGCCTTCGAGCAGCGGCATGGTCAGCACGCACTGCGGCGCCTGGCCGTATTCTTTCTGCAGTTCGCGGCCGACCAGCAGGTTGAATTTCTGGTCGGTGCCGCCCAGTTCCAGGTCGGACTGCAGCGCCACCGAGTCGTAGCCCTGCATCAGCGGGTACAGGAATTCGTGCACGGCGATGGGCACGCCGCCCTTGAAGCGCTTGGTGAAGTCTTCGCGTTCCATCATGCGCGCCACGGTGTAGCGCGAGGCCAGCTGGATGAGACCGCGCGCGCCCAGGGGGTCGCTCCATTCGGAGTTGTAGCGGATCTCGGTGCGGGCCGGATCGAGCACCAGGCTGGCCTGGGCGTAGTAGGTCTTGGCGTTGGCCTCGATCTGTTCGCGGGTCAGGGGCGGGCGGGTGGAGTTGCGGCCGCTGGGATCGCCGATCATCGAGGTGAAGTCGCCGATCAGGAAAATGACGTTGTGCCCCAGGTCTTGCAGCTGCCGCATCTTGTTCAGCACCACCGTATGGCCCAGGTGGATGTCGGGCGCGGTGGGGTCCAGCCCCAGCTTGATGCGCAGCGGCACGCCGGTGGCGCGGCTCTTGGCAAGCTTGCGGGCGAACTCGGATTCGACCAGCAGTTCGTCGCAGCCGCGCTTGGCGACGAGCATGTCGGCTTCGACTTCGGGGGTGATGGGGGCTTCGGGTTGGGACATGTCAGGGGCCGGACGGGGCTCGGCAATGCAAAAAAGGTGTAAAAAATGCCAGATTGGCTTGAAAATGAGTCGAAAATTCTAGCCGGATCAGCTAGGATACTGCCCTAATCATACGCAACTGTTGCCGTTACGGTTGCTGTCCCGGCTAAACACCCGTTGTTCACAAGATGCGCCGCAGGGGCGCAAGCCTGCCGCGTGCCGCCCGCACGCCGTGGCATGCCTGCATTCCGCGCAAGCATCCTGGGGACTCACGCCACCCTGAAAGGTCCTACACGATGAATCGTGGCTCCAACAGCCCGGCTGACCGCTCATCCAGCAAAGTCACCGCCCTGTTTGCGTCTCGCCCCGAGTCGTCCCGCCGCTCCGGCCTGCTGCGCCGCACGCTTCTGGTCACCGCCGTCGGCCTGTTCGCCGGCGCCGCCGCGCTGGGCATGGTCCAGCAACCCGACCGCACCGAACTGCCCCCTTCGCGCCAGATCCAGAGCATCCTGCCGCTGGAACCCAGCCAGGTCAGCGTCAGCACCGACGACGGCGCCGCCCCCTACATCAGCGAAACCCGCATCCGCGCGGGCGACACCCTGGCCTCGGTATTGCAGCGCCTGGAGCTCGACGCCCCCGGCCTGCAGCGCTTCCTGACGCAGGACGCCAGCGCGCGCAGCATCTACAAGCTGTACCCGGGGCGCTCGGTGCAGGCCGCCACCGACGCCGAAGGCAAGCTGGTGTGGCTGCGCTACATCCACACCCCCGGCGACGAGAACAACGGCCAGGTCACCACCAGGATGCTGCTGGTGACGCCGTCCGACGATTCCTACGCCGCCCGCGAAATCAGCGACAGCACCGACCGGCAGACCCGCGTGGCCGTCGGCACCATCCGCTCGTCGCTGTTCGGCGCCACCGATGCCGCCGGCATCCCCGATTCGGTCACGCTGCAGATGGCCGACATTCTGAATTCCAAGATCGACTTCCTGCGCGACCTGCGCCGCGGCGACCAGTTCCGCGTGGTGTACGAAGTGCGCTCGCACCAGGGCCGCTATGCCGGCGCGGGCCGCGTGCTGGCGCTGGAATTCGTCAACAACGGCAAGACCCACAACGCCGTCTGGTTCAGCCCCGACGGCAAGTCAGGCAGCTACTACGACTTCGACGGCGTAAGCCTGCGCGGCGCGTTCCTGCGCACCGCGCTGAAGTTCTCACGCATCAGCTCGACCTTCGGCATGCGCATGCACCCCATCCACAAGACCTGGACGGGACACAAGGGCGTCGACTACGCGGCGCCTTCGGGCACGCCCATCCATTCCACGGCCGACGGCACGGTGGAATTCGCCGGGCAGCAGCGCGGCTACGGCAACGTGGTCATCATCCAGCACTTCGGCAAGTATTCCACGGTGTACGCCCACCAAAGCCGCATCGCGCCGGGCATCAAGCCGGGCGTGAAGGTGTCGCAGGGCCAGTTGATCGGCTACGTGGGCTCCACGGGCTGGGCCACCGGGCCGCACCTGCACTACGAATTCCGCATCGCCGATCGCCCGGTCGACCCGTTGGCGGCCGACCTGCCGGTCAGCCGTCCGCTGGACGCGGCCGAGGCCCGCAAGTTCAAGGCAGCGGTGCTGCCCTACCAGCAACAGATCGCGCTGCTGACCGAGTTCCAGCAGACCCTGCCCGAATCCACCACCAACGTGGCCAGCCGCTAAGGCCGCGGGCCACTTCCGCGCCATGACGCGATCATCCGGCGGCCCGCGTTCCCCGACGCCCGGCCGCCTTTTCATTGGCCTGATGTCGGGCACCAGCATGGACGGCGCCGACGGCGTGCTGGTGCGCCTGGACGCCGGCCAGGCGCCGCAGGTGCTGGCCAGCGCCGGTCACCCCATGCCCGACGCGCTGCGCGCCGAGCTGCTGGCGCTGAACCACAGCGGGGCCGACGAGCTGCAGCGAGCAACGCTGGCCGGCCAGGCCCTGGCGCGGCTGTATGCCGAGGTGGTGCGGGCGCTGCTGGGCCAGGCGGGCCTGCCCGCCAGTGCCGTCTGCGCTATTGGTGCACATGGCCAGACGGTGCGCCATCGGCCCGACCTGGGCTACACCGTGCAATTGAACGCGCCGGCCCTGCTGGCCGAACTGACCGGGATCGACGTGGTGGCCGATTTCCGCAGCCGCGACGTGGCGGCCGGCGGCCAGGGCGCGCCGCTGGTGCCGCCCTTCCATGCGGCCATGTTCCAGGCCGCGCATGCGCGCGCGGTGCTGAACCTGGGCGGTATCGCCAACCTGACCCTGCTGGCGCCGGCCCAACCGCCGCGCGGCTTCGATACCGGGCCCGCCAACGTGCTGCTGGATACCTGGTGCCATCGCCACACCGGCCGGGCCTACGACGAAGACGGCCGCTGGGCCGCCACCGGCCAGGTGCAGGCCGCGCTGCTGGAACACCTGCTGGCCAGCGAGCCCTGGCTGGCCCTGCCGCCGCCGAAATCCACCGGCCGCGATCTTTTCAATGCCGCCTGGCTGGACCAGCGGCTGCAAGACTACGACGGCCCCGCGCTCGCCCCGCAAGACGTGCAGGCCACCCTGCTGCGATTCACGGCACGCACGGTGGCCGATGCCCTGGAAGCCGCCGCCCCCGCCACCCGCGACGTGCTGGTGTGCGGCGGCGGCGCGCGCAACCCGGGCCTGATGCGCGAACTGGCCGCCTGCCTGCAGCGGCCCGTTCAAGCCACCGACGCGGCCGGGGTACCGGCGCAATGGGTCGAGGCCATGGCGTTCGCCTGGCTGGCGCAGGCCTGCCTGGACCGCACGCCCGCCGGGGTGCCACAGGTGACGGGCGCGCGCGGCCCGCGCGTGCTGGGCGCGCTATATCCGGCTTAACTTAAGGCCGGCAAGGCCCGGGGGCAGACGCCGCCAAGGCGGCACGCGGGCGAACCCTTCCACAAACGACTACCCCCCGCTTGCGCGAGGGGTAGGCTGGCCTTCGGCAGGCCCGCAGCCATGGGCTGCCGGCCGCAAGCCCGGGGCGTTTACACCGAGAACGACGACCCGCAGCCGCAGGTGGTGCTGGCGTTGGGGTTGCGAATGACGAACTGGGCGCCTTCGAGGTCTTCCTTGTAGTCGATCTCGGCGCCGACCAGGTACTGGAAGCTCATGGGGTCGACCAGCAGTTGCACGCCGTTCTTGTCGAGCACGGTGTCGTCGTCGTTGACGGCTTCGTCGAAGGTGAACCCGTACTGGAAGCCGGAACAGCCGCCGCCCTGCACGAATACGCGCAGCTTCAGTTCGGGATTGCCTTCTTCGGCCAGCAGGTCTTTGACCTTGGCTGCCGCGGAGTCGGTGAAGACCAGCGGCATCGGCGGCGGCGCCTGGAGGTCGACGGTTTCGGTGACTGCATTCATGGTGGAGCTCCTGGCCTGGGTAGGCCCTATCAGGTAGGCGGCCGCGCCGCCACTATGCCTTCATAGTAGCGCAGACGCGGCGGCGTTCAAAATGCCAGCTTGATGGTGCGCGAGGCACGCACGGTGGTGCCTTCCAGCACGCTGATGGTAACGGTTTCGGGGACGAATCCCTCGGGCAGCTCGAGCACGCCCTCGCTGCGCTGGTACTGGTCGAACTGCAGGGCCAGCGGGCCGCCGGCGGCGGCCGATGCCGCGCCCGCGCTGGCCGCCGCATCGGGCTTGAGCTGCATGGGCGCCAGGTCTACCGAGACGGTTTCGCCCTTCAGGACGCCGGCCGCCTGGAAACGCAGCATGCCGACGAACGGCGCTTCGCCGCGGCCGCTGCGCATCAGCAGCACCCGATACTTCAGGCCCTGCCCTTCGCGCTGGACTTCGGCACCGCGGATATCGACCGCGCCTTCGGGCCCGGGCGGCAGCAATTGCTCGTAGAAGGCCAGGCGATCGCGCACCCGGCCGAGTTCCTCCTGGGCGGCGCGCAACTGGGTTTCCAGTTCCTGGCGCGCGGCACGCTCGACCGCGATCTCGCCGTCGGCGGTGTCCAGCTGCGCCCGCAGGAAGCGGTTCTCGGCCTGGGCTTGGCGGATGGCCGCATCTTGCGCGGCGATCTGCTCGGCCGTGACGACCACGGTATCGGCCGAGCTGGCGGACTGCCGCCCATGGCGATAGCCCGCCGCCGCGCCCAGCGCCAGCCCGACGGCCAGCACGCACAGCGCGGTCAGCCATCGCATCCAGGAGCCGGAACGGCGTCCGGCGGTCGGGTCGGGGGATTGTTGCATCAAGACAGCCGGGCCGGCCCACCAGGGCGGCGGCCCGGCATGGGCTTACGGCAGGATGGCGACCTGGTCCAGGCCGGCGGACTCGGGCAGGCCGAACATCAGGTTCATGTTCTGCACCGCCTGGCCCGAGGCGCCCTTGACCAGGTTGTCTTGCACGACCAGCACCACCAGCAGGTCGGCCCCCGCGGGGCGATGCACGGCGATGCGCAGATTATTGGACGCGCGCACCGAGCGGGTCTCGGGCAGGCTGCCGGCAGGCATGACGTCGATGAAGGGCTCGTCGGCGTAGCGCTTTTCGTACAGGGCCTGGAAGTCGGTGTCCATGGCTTGCGGACGGATGCGCGCGTACAGGGTCGAGTACATGCCGCGGATCATGGGCACCAGGTGCGGCACGAACGTCAGGCCCACCTTGCCGCCCGCCAGCTTGTCGAGCTGTTCGGAAATCTCGGGGTGGTGGCGGTGGCCGGCCACGCCATAGGCCTTGAAGTTGTCGCTGGCTTCCGAGAACAGCGAGCCGACCTCGGCCTTGCGGCCGGCGCCGGACACGCCGGACTTGCAGTCGGCGATCAGGGTCTGGGTATCGACCAGCGCCGCGCCGTTTTCGAGCACGGGTGCCAGGCCCAGCAGCACCGTGGTGGGATAGCAGCCCGGGTTGCCGATGACGCGCGCCTTCGACACGGCCTGGCGATTGAGTTCGACCAGGCCGTAGGTCGATTCGGCCAGGATGTCGGGGCAGGCGTGCGGCATCTTGTACCAGCGCTCGAACGTGGCGGTGTCCTGCAAGCGGAAATCGGCCGCCAGGTCGATGATGCGGGTGTCGGCGGCCAGCAGTTCCTGGGCCTGGGCCATGGCCACGCCATGCGGGGTCGCGAAGAAGACGACGTCGCAATCGGTGAGCCTGGCTTTTTCGGGCGCCGAAAACGCCAGCGACACACGGCCGCGCAGGTTGGGGTACATGTCGGCCACGGGCAGCCCGTCTTCCTTGCGGGAGGTGATGGCGGTGAGTTCGACATGGGGATGCTGCGACAGCAGGCGCAGCAGCTCGACGCCGGTATAGCCGGTGCCGCCGACGATGCCAACCTTGATGCGGGAATTCGATGCGTGGGCCATGGTGATGCTTCCGTAGGACGAAAAAAGATTGTATCGCTTCGCGAGTGCCGCAAAACAAAAAGGCCGCTTTCGCGGCCTTTTTGGAGGACATTAGCGCTTGCTGAACTGCTTGCGCCGACGTGCCTTGCGGAAGCCGACTTTCTTACGTTCGACTTCTCGGGCATCGCGGGTGACGAAGCCAGCTTGCGACAGCGCGGGCTTGAGGGCCGCGTCGTAGTCGATCAGGGCGCGCGTGATGCCGTGACGCACCGCGCCGGCCTGGCCGGTTTCGCCGCCACCGTGCACGTTGACCTTGATGTCGAACGATTCGAGGTGGCCGGTCAGTTCGAGCGGCTGGCGCACGATCATGCGGCCGGTTTCGCGCGCGAAGAATTCGTCGACGGGCTTGCCGTTGACGACGATCTTGCCCGACCCTTTCTTGATGAAAACACGAGCCACCGAGGTTTTGCGACGGCCGGTTCCGTAGTTCCAGTTACCGATCATGGCGTTTCCTTAGATTTCCAGCGGCTTGGGCTGCTGAGCGGTGTGCGGGTGCTCGGCACCGGCGTACACCTTGAGTTTCTTGATCATGGCGTAGCCCAGCGGACCCTTGGGCAGCATGCCCTTGACGGCCTTCTGGATGGCGCGGCCGGGAAAACGCTGCTGCATTTTCTCGAAGTTCGTTTCGCGGATGCCGCCCGGGTAGGTGGTGTGGCGGAAGTACTTCTTGTCTTGCGCCTTGTTACCCGTAACAACGATATCGGCGGCGTTGATGATGACGATGTAATCGCCAGTGTCAACGTGCGGCGTGAATTCAGGTTTGTGCTTGCCACGCAGGCGGCGTGCGACTTCGCTGGCCACACGACCCAGGACTTTGCCCTTGGCGTCGATCACAAACCAGTCACGCTGGACTTCATGCGGCTTGGCCACAAAGGTCTTCATGATTGGTTCCTAAGAGGTGAAAATTTTTCTTGCCGGAAAAGCCAGGCAAGAATTTTTTCCTATTCCGCTGTGCTTTGGGGGAATGCCCCGCGGCTGGCCTAAGCGTTATTACCCGCCCGTGCTACCAACCGGAATAAGGGAAAGCTGACGATTCTAGCACGATTGAGGGGATATTGGGGAAGGTGATTGGGAGGCTTTGTGGGGAGTTGAGTTCTTCAGGCGCCAGTCCGTCCCGAGTGGGGGCAGGGCGAAGTCCGTCGGGCTCGGGCGCAAGACCAGGCGCCCTCGGCCTGCTGCGCAGGCTACCCCGCCGTCCAACTCGCCCGGCCCCCGCTCGGGACGGACTTGCTGGCGGTGGCTCACCTTGTGGGGGGGAGTGGATGTCAGACACCCAGTGGCGTCGTGGGCTGGCCTGGGGTGTCTCGTAGGGGTGTCTGACACCTAGGGACGCTGGGGTATCTCGTAAGGGTGTCTGACACCTGGGGACGCTGGGGTATCTCGTAAGGGTGTCTGACACCTGGGGACGCGCGGTCTCTGGGGAGAGCGGCGGCTGATGAGGGAATCGGCCCCGGTGTCGCCCAGGTGTCAGACACCCCGCAGAGACAGTGCGGCAAATGGTCGGCGGTCTGGCCAGGGTGTCTGACACCCCCACGCTATAGAGACAACGGCTCGAACCTTCACCCAGGTAGTCCCGCGGCGCCCGGGCAGGCGGGGGCGGCGAGTTGGACGGCGGGGTAGCCTGCGCAGCAGGCCGAGGGCGCCTGGTCGCGCGCCCGAGCCCGACGGACTTCGCCGGCACCGCCTGCCCGGGCGCCGCGGGACGGGGCTGGAATACGAACACCCCCCAAAAACCCAACCCAAATACAAACGGGGCAGGCATGAAACGCCCGCCCCGCCCTTCCCGCCCCGGGACGCAGCCAGCCGAAGCCAGCCACGCCCGCAGGCAAGAACTTACTTGTTGGCCGACATCGCCACGCCCAGGTACTGGTCGTACGAGCCTTCGGCCAGGCGGAACCAGGGCACCACGCTGTCGCGGAAGCCCATGTAGTTGTCGTACAGGGCCTTGAACTTCGGGTCTTTGTCGGAGAATTCCTTGTAGACCGTCTGGGCAGCCTTGTACGAGGCGTCCATGACCGAGCGCGGGAACGGGCGCAGTTCGGCGCCGCCGGCGATCAGCTTGCGCAGCGCGCCGGGGTTGACCGCGTCGTAGCGCGAGGTCATGGCCACGTGGGCCACGCGGCTGGCGGCCTCGACGATGGCCTGGTAGGACTTGGGCAGGCCGTTCCAGGCGCCTTCGTTCAGGTACAGCGACACTTGCGGGCCACCTTCCCACCAGCCCGGGTAGTAGTAGTACTTGGCGACCTTGTTGAAGCCGAGCTTCTCGTCGTCGTACGGGCCGACGAATTCCACGGCGTCCAGCGTGCCCTTCTCGAGCGACGGGTACACGTCGCCGCCGGCCAGTTGCTGGGGCACCACGCCCAGGCGCGACAGCACTTCGCCGGCAAAGCCCGCGGTGCGCATCTTCAGGCCCTTCAGGTCTTCGACCGACTTGATTTCCTTGCGGTACCAGCCGCCCATCTGCACCCCGGTATTGCCCATGGGGAAGTTGACGATCTTGTGCGGCTTGAACATTTCGCGGGTCAGCTTCATGCCGTCGCCGTCGAACATCCAGGCGTTCATCTGGCGCGCGTTCAGGCCGAACGGCACGGCCGCGTCGAAGCAGAACGCCGGGCTCTTGCCGTAGTAGTAGTACGAAACCGTGTGGCCGCATTCGATGGTGTTGTTGGACACCGAATCCATGACTTGCAGCGCCGGCACGATTTCGCCGCCGGGAAAGTGGCGGATGGTGAATTTGCCGCCGGAGGCCTCGTTGACGAACTTGCAGAAGATCTCGCCCGTGCCGAACAGCGTGTCCAGGCTGCGCGGGAAGCTGGACGCCATGCGCCAGTTCAGGGTGGGCGCGTCTTGCGCGAACACCGGCGCGGCGACCGCGGCGCTACCCGCCACGGCGCCCAGGCCGGCTTGTTTTAGAAAGGAACGACGTTGCATGTTTGTTGGCTCCTCGGTGGCAACTCGGTATGGGATATCGCTAGCGATACCTGGCGGATATTACACGTTGTTATAACTCCGCTCTATGGGGGTTTGCGGGCCTGGGGCGAGATTGCGACGGCCCCGGCCACCCATTGGGGCGGCCGGGGCCGGGCGGGTGCGGCAAGCGGGTTCAGAGGCCGGCGATGGCCATCTGTTCGACCAGGATCGAACCCGTGCGCTTGGTGCCGCGCGCGATGGTGTCGGCGCCCACCGCGACGATCTGGCGGAACATCTCGGCCAGGTTGCCGGCGATGGTGATTTCCTGGACGGCGTGCTGAATCTGGCCGTTTTCGACCCAGTAGCCGAACGCGCCGCGGGAATAATCGCCGGTGACGTAATTGACGCCTTGGCCGATGAGCTCGGTGACCAGGAAGCCGGTGCCCAGCTTGCGCAGCATGGCCTCGAAATCGTCGCCCGGGCGGGTGCGGCGCGAGGACAGCGTCAGGTTGTGCGAGCCGCCGGCATTGCCGGTGGTGGCCATGCCCAGCTTGCGCGCGGTGTAGCTGGACAGGAAATAGCCTTCCAGCACCCCGCCCGTGACGACTTGGCGCGCGCGCGTGCGCACGCCCTCGTCGTCGAAGGGCGAGCTGCCCATGGCGCCCGGCACGTGCGGGTCTTCGGCGACGTCGATGTGGTCGGGGAACACCGGCTTGCCCAGGGCGTCGACCAGGAAACTGGTCTTGCGGTACAGCGCGCCGCCGCTGGTGGCCTGGGTGAAGGCGCCCAGCAGGCCCAGCGCCAGCGGCGCCTCGAACAGGACCGGGAACTTGCCCGTGCGGATGCGGCGGGCCGATAGGCGCGACAGGGTGCGGTCGGCGGCGTAGCGGCCGATGGCCTCGGGCGAGGCCAGGCGCGCGGGGTCGCGCTCGGACGTGTACCAGTAGTCGCGCTGCATGTGGTTGCCGCGGCCGGCGATAGGCGCCACCGACAGGCTGTGGCGCGAATACGGGTAGCCGCCCAGGAAGCCGCGGGTATTGCCCATGACGAACTGGCCTTCGTAGGTGCCCACGGTGGCGCCGTCGGTATTGGTGATGCGCGGATCGACCGCCCGGGAGGCGCGCTCGGCGCGCAGGGCCAGCTCGGCCGCCTGCTCGGTGGCGATGGGCCACGGGTAGTGCAGGGCCAGGTCGGGGATGTCGGTGGCCAGCTGGTCGGCATCGGGCAGGCCGGCGGCCGGGTCGGCGGCCGTGTGGCGGGCGATGTGCCAGGCGGCCTCGACCGTCTGGCGCAGCGCTTCCTCGGAGAAATCCGAGGTCGAGGCCGAACCGCGGCTCTGGCCGGCGTAAACGGTGAGATCGAGCGAGCGGTCGCGGGTCTGCTCGACGGTTTCGATGTCGTCTTTGCGCACCGACACCGACAGGCCCAGGCTTTCGGAGACCTCGGCGACGGCGTCGCTGGCGCCGATGCGGCGGGCGTGCGCCAGCGCCTGTTCGACCAATTCGCTGAAACGGGCGTGGTTGGCGGCCAGGGGAAGGGAGGAAGTGGAAGTGTTGACCATTGCAGTCCAATGTGCAGAGACGGTTATCATAGCCAAGTCTGTGTCTACGCTGTTCCCATGACTTCCCCTACCCCCGAGCCGACCGAGGCCGATTTCGACGACAACGGCTACGACCGCCCCAGCAAGTCGCAGGTCAAGCGCGACATGCATGCCCTGCTGGACCTGGGCAAGCAACTGATCGAGCTGCCCGACGACCGCCTGAAGCAGTTGCCGCTGGCCGAACGCCTGTACGAGGCCATCCGCCTGGCCCAGCGCACCACCAGCCGCGAGGGCCGGCGCCGGCAAACCCACTTCGTGGGCAAGCTGATGCGCGACGCGCCCGCCGACGCCATCCGCGCGCAACTGGACACCTGGCAGAACGGCTCGCGCGAGGAAACCGCCGCGATGCACCGGCTGGAAGGGCTGCGCGAACGGCTGCTGGCCGACGACGAAGCCCTGACCGAATTGCTGGACGCGCACCCGGGCATCGACGTGCAGGCGCTGCGCGCCACTATCCGCGCCGCCCGCAAGGAAGCCCAGCACAACGCCACCCTGCAGCCGGGCCAGGAACCGCAGCGCAAGCACTACCGCGTCCTGTTCCAGGCCCTGAAATCGCTGGCCGCCTGAGCGGCCCCGCCCTTCTTCCGATTTTTCGCTTCCCGACCATGAGCGCCCACCCCGCCCTGCTCGACTGCATCGAGCTCGAAACCGCCCCCAACCCGACCCACGCGGTGATCTGGCTGCACGGCCTGGGCGCCGACGGCAACGACTTCGCCCCCATCGTGCCCGAACTGCGGCTGGGCGCCAGCCCGGCGGTGCGCTTCGTGTTCCCGCACGCGCCGGTGCAGCCGGTGACCATCAATGGCGGCATGGCCATGCGGTCCTGGTACGACATTCTGGTCACCGACCTGGTGCGGCACGAAGACGCCGCCGGCATCCGGCTGTCCGAAGCCGCGGTGCGCGCCCTGATCGCGCGCGAGAATGCGCGCGGCATTCCCACCTCGCGCATCGTGCTGGCGGGCTTTTCGCAAGGCTGCGCCATGACGCTGCACACCGGGTTGCGGCTGCAAGAAAAACTGGCGGGCATGATCGGCCTGTCGGGCTACCTGCCGCTGCTGGACACGGCCGCGGCCGAACGCCATGCGGCCAACGCGGACACGCCGATCTTCCTGGCGCACGGCAGCTTCGACCCCGTGGTGGCGCTGCCGCGCGCGCAGGCCTCGCTGGCGCAGCTGCAGGCGCTGGGCTACGACGTGCGCTGGCATACGTACCCGATGCCGCACTCGGTATGCGCCCCGGAAATCGCGGACGTCGCGGCGTTCTTGCGGGAAGTGCTGGTAGCCTGACGCCGAAGGTGTCAGACACCCGAGCCGTGGCACTGGAATGGTGTGGGCGAGCGGGGTGTCAGACACCTGACCACGACATCGTTACGGGGCCGGCTGCAGGCCCAGCCAGACGCGGCGCATCGAGGGATCTTCCGGATCGGGATCGTTGGTGAAACCCAGCCGCGTCATCAGGGTCAGCATGGGACGGTTGTTGGCCAGCACCAGGCCATCGATGTATTCCAGCCCCTGTTCGCGCGCCGCGTCGATCAGGGCTTCCATCAGTTGCCCGCCCAGCTTGCGGCGCTGCCAGTCGTCGCCGATGACCAGGGCGTATTCGGCCCCGCGGCCGTCGGCGTTGCGCAGGTAGTGCGCGAAGCCGATGATGACTTCGCGCGGATGGCCGCGGTTTTCCGGGTTGGGCACCTGGGTGGTGGCCACCAGCGCCAGTTCGCGGTGGTAGTCGATCTGGGTATAGCGCGCCACCATGCGCGGCGTGAGTTCGCGCATCATGGAAACGAAACGCATGTAGCGCGAGCGCTCGGACAGGCCGCGGATGAAATCCTGCAGGGTCTGGCCGTCTTCGGGACGGATGGGGCGGATGACCCAGCGCGTGCCGTCGTCGAACTGGCGCATGCGCACCAGCCGCGCCGGATAAGGGTGGATCGCCATGTGCGGGTAGCCGCTGGCGCGCGGGGTGGCGCAGGCCGGCTCGGCGCACAGCGTGATGCGCAGGCCCGCGGCGCGCAGTTGCGACTCGCCGGCATACAGCGGGTCGATATCCAGCGATTCGATGCCCGGCAGTTCGGAAATAAGCTCGGATACCTGCACCAGGGCGTGCTGCAGCGCTTCGACGGCCGCGCCGCTGACCTGCGGGGCCAGCACGCGGCGCCAGGCGCGGCTGCGCTCGATGAGCTGGCGCGCCAGGAAGCCGTTGAGCGGCGGGAGGTCCATGCCGCGGTCGGGGCCGCTGGCCAGCAGGGCATCGGGCCCGCCCGCGCCGAACTGGATGATGGGCCCGAAACGCGGATCGCGGCGCACGCGGATGGCCATCGGCCGGGATTCGGGCTCGCCGGGCAGCACGCCCGACGGCACATCGCGCAGCGGCACGTAGAAGGCGTCGAGCACGCTGCGGCATTCGGCGCCGGTCAGGTCCAGCCGGCCCGAGGCGCGGGCGCCGTCGAGCACGCCGCGGGCGCGATCGATGTCGGGCAGGCGGCTGGGGGGCTCGGGCGGCAGGGCCTGCAGCAGCAATTGCTGGTTGTAGAAGTGCGTGGCCAGCACGCCGAAGGCGTCGGCGGCCGATTCGGGCGTGCGAAAGGCCGACGTGCCGGCGTCGTCGAGCATGCGGCGCAGCGGCCGCATGCCGGCATCGCCCATGAAGCAGCTGACCACCGGCTTGCGCGCCTTGGGCGCGATCTGCGCCAGTTGCCGGGCCACGGCGGGCAGGTCGGCCAGGGCGTCGGGCGCCAGCAGCACCAGCACGCCATCCACGCCGTTGTCGTCGAGCAGGCAGTCGAGCACCGCCTGGATGCGCTGGGGCGTCAGGGGCACATAGGTGATGACGGGGTTGGCGGTGGCGGCGTCGGGCTCGAGCAGGCCGGCCAGCGCGCGCCGCGTGGCCGGTGCCAGCTCGGCCTTGAGCACGGCGGCATCGGGGCCGATGAGGTCGAGCGCCAGTTGCGGCGGGCCGCTGCCGTTGGACAAAATGGCCACGCGCTGGCCGCGCGGCCGCCGCGTGTACCCCAGCACCTTCACGGCCGAGAACAGCTGCACGAAGTAGCGCACCCGCACCGCGCCGGCGCGCCGCAGGGCGGCGTCGAGCGCGGCATCGCTGCCCGGCGGGCCGTCGCGGCCGGCCTTGAGCACGATCACGGGCTTGATGCTGGCGGCCGAGCGCAGCGCGCTCATGAATTCGCGCGCGGTGCCGGCGTCTTCCAGGTAGAGCACGATGCTGTCGGTGCGCGGGTCGCTGGCCAGGAAATCGAGCACCTGGGCCAGGCCGACCACGGCCTCGTCGCCCAGCGACACCGCGGTGGAAAAACCGATGTGCACGTCTTCGGCCCAGTCCATCACGGCGGCGGTGATGGAGCGCGACTGCGCCACCAGGGCCACGCGGCCGGCGCGCGCCAGGCCGGGATGCTGGCTGAGGTTCAGGCCTGCGTGCGGGCGCTGCACGCCGAAGGCGCGCGGGCCGAGCAGCGCGCAGTCGTGGTCGTGGGCCCAGGCGCGGCACAGCGCCAGCGTGCCGCCGGGATACGGGTCGGGCAGTTCGTGCGGCAACAGGATGGCCGCGCGCGGCCGCAGCGGCGCCAGGCGGCGCAGGGTTTCGGGCAAGACGGCGGGCGAGACGCACACCATCGCCAGGTCGGGGCGCTGCCCCGCGGCCAGCCCCTGGCACGCCTGGGGCATGTCGGGCGCCAGGCCGGGCGGGGCGTCGACCTGCGTGGTGCGGGCGCGCAGCGCCGCGGGCAGGCTGTCGGCCACCGGCAGGGGCCGGTCGGCCACGATAAGCAGCGAAGCGGGTTCGAACAGCGGGGCGAGAGCGTGTCGCAACATGGGCAAAGCGGGCGCTATTCTAAAATACGGCCATCGTAACAAGACGGCCACGCGATCGCCATGATCGCACCCGATGCTTTCCCGCCTTTGCCGCGGGCCCGCCACACTGTTTTTCTGCTGCCCATGACCTCGACTCCTGCCCCCATCCGCACCCGCTTCGCGCCCTCGCCCACCGGCTTCCTGCATCTGGGCGGCGCGCGCACCGCGCTGTTTTCCTGGGCCTTCGCCCGCCATCACCAGGGCGTGTTCGTGCTGCGCATCGAAGACACCGACCTGGAGCGCTCGACGCCGGAAGCAGTGCAGGCCATCCTGGACAGCATGGACTGGCTGGGCATGCAACCCGACGAGGGGCCGTTCTACCAGATGCAGCGCATGGACCGCTATCGCGAGGTGGTCGCCCATATGCTGCAGGCCGGCACCGCCTACCATTGCTATAGCTCGCCCGAAGAGGTCGAGGCCATGCGCGAGGCCGCCCGCGCCAAGGGCCTGAAGCCGCGCTACGACGGCACCTGGCGGCCCGAGCCCGGCAAGACGCTGCCGCCGGTGCCGGCCGGCCGCCAGCCCGTGGTGCGTTTCAAGAACCCGCAGGACGGCGCCACCGGCTGGAACGACATGGTCAAGGGGCCCATCAGCTTCGACAACACCGAGCTCGACGACCTGATCATCGCCCGCCCCGACGGCACCCCCACCTACAACTTCTGCGTGGTGGTCGACGACTGGGACATGGGCATCACCCACGTGCTGCGCGGCGACGACCACGTCAACAACACGCCGCGCCAGATCAACATCCTGCGCGCTCTAGGTGCCACCCTGCCGGAATACGGCCACGTGCCGATGATCCTGGGCCCCGACGGCGAAAAACTGTCCAAGCGCCACGGCGCGGTCAACGTCATGGAATACGACGCGCAGGGCTACCTGCCCGAGGCCATGGTGAACTACCTGGCCCGCCTGGGCTGGAGCCACGGCGACGACGAGCTGTTCTCGCGCGAACAGCTGGTGGAATGGTTCGACACGCGCCACCTGTCGAAATCGGCGTCGCAATGGGACCCGAAGAAGCTGAACTGGGTGAACGCGCACTACATCAAGCAGATGGACAACGCCCAGTTGGCCGCCCGCGTGGCGCCGCGCATCGAGCGGCGCGGCGGCAACCCCGGCGCGGTCGACCTGCCCGCGGCGATGGGGCTGCTGAAAGACCGCGCCGAAACGCTGGAGCAACTGGCCGAAGGCGCGCTGTTGTTCTGCAACCCGTTCAAGCCGGCGCCGGCCGAACTGGCCGAGCAGCACCTGACTCCGGTGGCGCGCGAGGCGCTGGCCGATTTCGCGCAACGCGCGGCGGATACCGACTGGACGCGCGAGGCCATCTCGGCGCTGATCAAGGCGGTGCTGGCCGACCGCGGCCTGAAGATGCCGCAGTTGGCGATTCCGCTGCGGGTGGCCGTGGTGGGGCAAACCCAGACCCCGGCTGTGGATGCCGTGCTGGCGCTGGTGGGCAAGGATGCCGTCTTGCAGCGGCTGCGCGCTATTTGAGGGTTGGTCCGCTTCGGGGGGAGGTGTCAGACACCCTTCGGGGTGTCTGACACCTGCGGAGACTTGCGGAGGCCTGCGGAGGACCTGCGAAGACCCTGCGGAGGACCTGCGGTGTTTTTTTCTGTCCGCGGCATCTATTCATGGGTTCATGGGATGTTTGACGCCTGCAGCGTCTTTGCCATCCAAGAGCAGCCGCCCGCGCCCTCGCAGGTGTCAGACACCCCGAAGGGTGTCTGACACCTCCTTCATTCGAGACGCCTTCCCTACTACCCCTGCGATCCGACGCGCCGGCGCAAGGCCCAGGCGAAGCTGCCGCCGAGCAGCGGCAGCAACAGGGCGGACACGGCGAACAGCATGGTCGCGCCGGCGGCGTCGACCACCAGGCCGGCCAGCGTCACCCCCACCGCCTGGCCCAGGAACAGGCACGAAGCGAACCAGGCCACGGCGGTGCCGCGGGCCGACGGAACCATCTGGGTGGCATGGGTCTGCAGGGTGGCGTGCAGCAGGTAGTAGCCCAGGCCGGCCAACAGGCTGGCCGCCAGGCCCCATCCCCAGGCCGGACCCTGCCAATAGGCCACGAACGCGGCGCAGAGCACCAGCCCGCCGGCCAGCACCAGGCCGCGCTCGCCCAGCCGGCGCAATACCGGCCCGGCCACCAGGGTGTACAGCAACCCGCCCAGCGCATACACGGCCACCACCGCCCCGGCCGCGGTCAGCGACAGCCCGAAGCGGGCGTGCAGGTAGGCCGGCGCGAACGCCAGGGCGCCGAACACCAGCAGGCCCTCGACGAACACCGTGGCCAGCACGATGCGCGCCCAGGGCACGCCCAGCACGGTGCGCACCTGGGCCGCGAAGCCCTGGCGCGGTGGCGCCGGCGGCGCGGCCCCCGCGGCGGCGGCCGTGGCGGCCTGCCGCGCGACTTCGCGCCACAGCAGCACGCCCGCGGCCAGGTAGCCCACGACCAGCGCCACGAATGCCCAGCGCCAGCCGATCGAGTCGGCGAACCAGCCGCCCACCAGTTGGCCCAGCGCCATGCCCAGGATCGTGCCGGTCAGGAAGCGCGCCAGCGTGGCCTGGCGCTGCTCATAGGGGACGTTGTCGCCGATCCAGGCCATCGACAGCGGCACGATGCCGGCGCCGGCGGCGCCGGACAGGGCCCGGCACACCACCAGCACGTCGAGCGTGGGCGCCAGCGCCGCGCCCGCGCTGCCGATCGCGCAGGCGAAAGTGGCCACCGCCACCACGCGGAACTTGCCGTAGCGGTCGCCCACCGGCCCGAAGAACATCTGCAACAGCCCGTAGGCCACCGCGAACGCGGTGACGGTGGCGGCGGCCTGGCCCGTAGATGTACCGAAATCGGCCGCCAGCCGCGGCAGCATGGGATCGCAGATGCGAAACGCGCCGGAACTGAAGAGCGCCGCCAGCGCCAGCAGCGCGATAGCCCGGTTGTGAGAGGTCGCGGGGGACGGCGGCATCTGGGGCGTCAGTCGGGCAGGCGATAGCCCGGCGGCATGCGGCGCGCCGTGACGGCCTGCCCGCCGCTGCGCAGCTCGCGCAGTGCCAGTCGCGACGCCTCGATCTTCTCGACGCGGTAGCGGTTCTGGTAGATGGGATCGGCGGTATCGACGGGTTCGCCGTTGGACCGCGTGGTCTGCAGGGTGATGACGCCGTCGGCCGACTGCCAGCAGCCGGTTTCGCGCAGGCCGGGGCGCACGCGCTTGCCGATCTTGAGTTGCGTGGTGTAGGACATGGTGCCGTCGGCCGCCAACACGATCAGGGCGCGGAAATCGCCCGCCACGCCGCGCGGCCGGGTATTCGACTGCCAGGTGCCCACCAGGCGGCTGCCGGATTCAGCCGGTGCGCAGGCCACGGGCGGCGGCGGCGCGGCGGGAGCCGCGGGGGCCGGCGATTGCGCCGTCTTGCGGGCGGCGCAGCCGGCCAGGATCAACGCGGCGCCCACGGCGCCGATACGGCGGTACCACAACACACTGTTCATGACGTCCTCGAGACAACGCGCGCCGACGCTGCCGGCAAACAGCCGGCCTGGGCGCGCGCCCTTGCAGATGGGACTCTAAAGACGCCGGACGCCGGATGCAATGCGGCGGGCGCGCAGATGGTGTGTGGGAACAACAGTTTCCGGGCCGGCGGCCGGCTCACCCGGCCGCCTTTTGCCGCAGCAGAGCCTGCATGCTGGCGGCCGCGGGTGACAGGGTGCGCCCCGCCAGCCGCATGATGCCCAGCTGCCGCTCGATACGCGGACGGCTCAGCGGCACGAAGGCCAGCCCGGCCGCGTCGGGCGGCACGCCCAACCGCGCCAGCACCGTCACCCCGACGCCGCGTTCCAGCATGGCCAGCAGCGACATCATGTTCGAGACGAACACCGGGCGATCCATCATGAACGCCGCCTGGGAGTGGCCCGCCAACTGGCGGTGCGCCACCGTGCCCACCAGCGGCAGCGCGGCGATTTCGCGCCAGGTCACCGATTTGCGCGCCGCCAGCGGGTGCTGCCGGTGGCACACCAGGCCGAAGGCGTCGCGCAACAGCGGCTCGAATTCCAGCCGGCGGTCGCGCGTGACGGGGCTGCACACGCCCAGCTCCACCTCGCCGGCCAGCACCATGCGCTCGACGCCCTCGGAATTGTCGTCGAAGATGCGCAGCGCCACGCCGGGATAGTGCTGGCGGTAGGTAGCCACCAATTCGGGCAGCCAATGCGTGGCCACGGTGGCGACCGAGGCCAGCGCCAGCAGGCCCGCCTCGTTGCGCGCCAGGCCGCCCAGCGCCCCGGCCACCCGGTCGTGGTGTTCGACCAGTTCGCGTGCCAGCGGCAGGCATTCCTGGCCGAATCGCGTCAGCACCACCCGGCTGCCGCGCTCGAACAGGGGTTGGCCCAGCCGGTGCTCCATTTCCTTGATCGACAGCGACAGGGCCGGCTGCGAGCGGCAGGCACGCGCGGCGGCGGCGCGAAAGCTGCGCAGCTCGGCCACCAGCAGGAAATGGCGGTAGTGCTGCACGGACAGGTCGGGAAGATGGGGCATCGGGCGCCTCCGGGGTGATTTGGTGAACTTATTTTTCGATATGAAAAATAAAATTTTCTGATTGAAAACGCCAGCCTAAGATGCCCGGATGCCGCACGCCCCTGCCCCGCATCACCTGGATTTCAGCTTTGTCGATACCCTGCCCGCACAACCCGTCGCCGGAGGCCGCCTGGTCACCGCCCTGCCCGCCGGGCCGGACGCGGCCACGCTGCTGTGGGTGCCCGGCGCCTTTCACGGCGCCTGGTGTTATGCGCACTACCTGCGCTTCTTCGCGGCGCACGGCGTGCCCTGTGCGGCGCTGGACTTGCCCGGCCACGGCGGCCTGCCGCAAGCGGCCGATTTCACGCGCCTCGCCATCGCCGACCTGGCCGGCTGCGTCCAGGCCGCCTGCGACCGGATCGGCGGGCCGGTCATCGTGGCCGGGCACAGCATGGGCGCCCTGCCCGTCCTGCTGTGCGCGGCCAGCCGCCCGGTCGCGGCCGTGGTGCTGATGGCGCCGTCGCCGCCCGCCAACCTGGCCGGCGCGCGCGCCCTGCCCGCGGTGCCCGCCGGCCGCGCGGTGGCGCCCCCCGGACTGGCGGACATCGGCACGCGCTTCCTGCCCGTACCGGACCTGCGCGACGCCGCCGCCGTGGCGCGCCGGCTGTGCGCCGAAAGCCCCGAGGTCATCAACGACCGCTACCGGCTGCGCGTGCCGGTGGACCCGGCCCGCATCCGCGTGCCCGGCCTGTGCCTGGAAGCCGGGCAGGACACGCCCGACCGCCATCCACCCGGCCAGGACCGCGCGGTGGCCGCGATGTTCGGGTTCGAACACCGGCGGCTGCCCGGGCAGCCGCACTGCATGATGTATTCGCCGGACTGGCAAGAAAGCGCCCAGGCCATCCTGGACTGGACCGCGCACCGATAACCCCGATTCCAAGCACCTATACAGGAGACAACCATGTCCGCCCCCGCCCTCGTCCGCGCCATGCCGGCGCTTGCGGCCCTGTCGCTGGCCCTGGCCGGCGCGCCCGCCCTGGCCGCCGACAGCGCCGACGCCGCCTGGCCCGCCAAGACCGTCACCCTGATCGTGCCGTCGGCCCCCGGCGGCGCCGCCGACCTGACCGCGCGCACCTTCGCCCAATACCTGGGCCAGCGCACCGGGCAGACCGTGGTGGTCGAAGACCGCCCCGGCGCCGGCGGCATCGTCGGCACCCAGGCGGCCAGCAAGGCCGCGCCCGACGGCTACACCTACCTGCTGTCGACCAATTCGACGCACAGCGCCAACCAGTTCCTGTACAAAGAAGTGCCCTACGACGCGCAGCGGGACTTCGCCCAGGTCGGGCTGTTCGGCACCTTCGGCTCGGTGGGCATCGTGGCGCCGGACGCGCCCTACCGCACCGTGCCGGAACTGGTCGACTACGCACGCAAGCATCCGGGCGAAGTCTTCTTCGGCTACTACAGCTCGTCTTCGCAGGTGCCGGCCGAGCTGTTCAAGGCGCGCGCGAAAATCGAAGTCAGCGGCGCGGCGTACAAGAACATCACGCAGATCATCACCGACCTGCGCGGCAAGCAGATCGGTTTTGCCTTCGTCGACTACCTGACCGCCATGGGCCAGATCCAGGGCAAGGGACTACGGCCCATCGCCGTCAGCGCGGCCACCCCCAACCCCGCCTGGCCCGACGTGCCCACCATGGCCACTTACTACCCCGGCTACGCGGTGGCGGGCTGGCTGGGCCTGTCGGCGCCGGCCGGCACGCCCGCGCCGATCGTGCAGAAAATGAACCAGTACATGCGCGATGCGCTGGCCGACGCCGCCACCGCGGGCAAGTTCCGCGACCTGGGCCTGCAGCCCGAATCGATGGACGTGGCGGCCTTCGATGCTTTCGTGAAGGCCGACACCGCACGCTGGAAAGAATGGGTGGATATCGCGGGGATCAAGCCGCGCTGAGCGGCAGCCGCACCTCGTGCTTGATCTCGCGCAGGGCCACGATGGTGCGGGTCTGGCGGATGCCCGGCAGATTGAACAGGAACCGGTGCAGGAAGCGGTCGTAGGCTTCCGGGCTTTCCACCAGGATCTTCAGCAGGAAGTCCGAATCGCCGGTGACCGCATAGCACTCCAGGATCTCGGGCGCGTCGCGCACCGAGCGTTCGAAGGTCTCGACCGTGCTGGCCGAATGCCGTTCCAGGCTGATCTGCGCGAACATGCAGCCCTGCAGGCCGACCTTGGCGCGGTCGACCTGCGCGCTATAGCCCTGGATCACGCCGGCGGCCTCCAGCGCCTTGACCCGGCGCCAGACGGGTGCGGCCGATAACCCCACCTGCTCGGACAATTGCTGCGCCGAGGCGCGGCCGTCTTCCTGCAAGGCGCGCAGGATGCCGATATCCGTTTTATCCATGGCCAGCCCTCTGTTTTTCTGAAAACGAAATGTTCATTTCGAATTATAGGGATTTCACGATCCGATAACGCAATAAATCGCCAGCTGGGCGCACCTATCATGACTAGAGTAAATAGGAGCGCCCATCATGGACGGAACCCCGGCGGCCGACCCGGTCCTGGACCTGGACTACCAGCTGCAAGACAACCTGACCCGCACGCGCGGCCGCGTATTCCTGACCGGCACGCAGGCGCTGGTGCGCGTGCTGCTGGCCCAGCGCCGGCTGGACCGCGAGCGCGGCCTGAACACCGCCGGTTTCGTGTCGGGCTACCGCGGCTCGCCGCTGGGCGGGGTGGACATGGCGATGTGGAAGGCCAGGCCCATCCTGGACGAGCATCAGGTCTCGTTCCTGCCCGGCATCAACGAAGACATGGCGGCCACCGCCGTCATGGGCACCCAGCAAGCGGGCGTGCGCGCCGACCGCAAGGTCGATGGCGTATTTGCCATGTGGTACGGCAAGGGCCCCGGCGTGGACCGCGCGGGCGACGCCCTGCACCACGGCAACGCCGCCGGCGCCTCGCGCCACGGCGGCGTGCTGGTGGTGGTGGGCGACGACCACACCGCGGTGTCGTCGTCGATCCCGCATGCCAGCGAGGCCTCGTTGATCGGCTGGCAAATGCCCATCGTGCACCCGGCCTCGATCGACGAATACGAGGCCTTCGCGCTGTGGGGCTGGGCGCTGTCGCGCCACAGCGGCGCCTGGGTGGCGTTCAAGGCCACGTCGGAAACCGTGGAAAGCGGGCAGGCCTGCCTGCCCGCGCCGGCTGCCCGCTACGACATGCCGGCCGACCCGGACCTGCCGCCCGAAGCGCTGGAATACACGGCGCGCGATTTCCTGTCGCCCGCGGTCGAGCTGCGCATGCAGCGGCGCCTGACCGCCGTTCGCGCCTTCGCGCGCCGCCATTCGATCGACCGGCTGGCGTGTCCCGCGCCGCGCGCCACCGTGGGCCTGGTCACCGTCGGCAAGGCGCACCTGGACACGCTGGAAGCGCTGGCCCGGCTGGGCCTGGACCCGCATGCGCCCGACTCGCCGGTGCGCATCTACAAGCCCGGCCTGACCTGGCCGCTGGATGCCGGCCGGCTGCACGACTTCGCCCGCGGCCTGTCGCACATCCTGGTGATCGAGGAAAAAGGCGCGGTGGTCGAAAGCCAGATCAAGGACCTGCTGTACAACCGCCCCGAACGGCCATCGGTGGCCGGCAAGACGGGCCTGGACGGCGAGCCGCTGATCCCCTCGGCCGGGCAATTGCGCCCGTCGCTGCTGGCCGCGCCGCTGGCCGGCTGGCTGGCCCGCACGGCCGGCGTACGCCCGGCCGCCGACCCGGCGGCGTTCGCCTGCCCCGCGCCGTTGTCGAACGAGGCCGACGGCATGCGCCGCCGCCCCTACTTCTGTTCGGGCTGTCCGCACAACAGCTCGACCAAGGTGCCGCAGGGCAGCCAGGCGCTGGCCGGCGTGGGCTGCCACTACATGGCCGCCTGGATGGACCGCGACACCGGCGGGCTGACCCAGATGGGCGGCGAAGGCGCCGACTGGATCGGGCTGTCCCGCTATATAGATATGCCGCACGTGTTCCAGAACATGGGCGAAGGCACGTACTACCACTCGGGCTACCTGGCCATCCGGCAGGCCGTGGCGGCGCGCGCCAACATCACCTACAAGATTCTGTTCAACGACGCGGTGGCCATGACCGGCGGCCAGCCGGTGGACGGGCCGATCTCGGTGCCGCAGATCTGCCAGCAGTTGCGCGGCGAGGACGTGGCGCGCATCGTGGTCACCACCGACGAGCCCGGCAAATACCGCGACATCGAATTGCCGGCCGGCGTCACCGTGCATCACCGGCGCGAGCTGGACGCCCTGCAGCGCGAATTGCGCGACACCGCGGGCGTGACGGTGCTGATCCACGACCAGACCTGCGCCGCCGAGAAGCGCCGGCGCCGCAAGAAGCAGCAGTTCCCCGACCCGCCGCGCCGCCTGCTGATCAACAGCGCCGTGTGCGAAGGCTGTGGCGATTGCGGCACGCAATCGAACTGCCTGTCGATCGTGCCGCTGGAAACGCCGTACGGCCGCAAGCGCGCCATCGACCAGTCCAGCTGCAACAAAGACTACTCGTGCGCCGAGGGTTTCTGCCCCAGCTTCGTATCCGTCATGGGCGGCAAGCTGCGCAAGCGGGCCGCGCCCGCGGCCGGCGAGCCGGCCTGGCGGCAGCACCTGGACGCATTGCCCCGCCCGCCCGTGGATGCGCCCGACCACCCCTACCGCATGCTGGTGGCCGGCATGGGCGGCACCGGCGTCATCACCATCGGCGCCATCGTCTCGATGGCCGCGCACCTGCAGGGCCTGTCGGCCGCGGTGCTGGACCTGACCGGACTGGCCCAGAAAGGCGGCACCGTGGTCAGCCACATCCGGCTGGCGCCGGCCCACGCCCCCGCCGGCCCGGTGCGGCTGGACTGGCAGCAGGCCGACGCCGCCATCCTGTGCGATCCGGTGGCCGCCGTGGCGCCCGACTCGCTGGGCGCGCTACGCCAGGGCCACACGCAGGTCACCGTCAACACCTACGTCGCGCCGGTGTCGGAATTCACGCGCGACCCCGACGCGGCGCTGCGCCCCGACGCGCTGCTGGCCAAGATCCGGCATGCGGCGGGCGAGGCCAACACCGCCGCGCTAGACGCGCACCAGGCGGCGCTGGCGCTGTTCGGCGACAGCATCCTGTCGAACATGTTCATGCTGGGCTACGCCTGGCAGCGCGGCGCGGTGCCGCTGTCGCACGCCGCGCTGGCGCGCGCCATCGAGCTCAACGGCGTGGCGGTACAGGCCAACCGCGATGCCTTCGAGGCGGGCCGCGTGGCGGCGCACGCGCCGCAGGCGCTGGCCAGCGCGCTGCGCCCGGCCGCCCAGGTCGTGCAGCTGCATGTGCCGGAATCGTTCGAGCGTGCGGTGGCGCGCCGCGTGCGCGACCTGGCGGCCTACCAGAACGCTGCCTATGCGCGCCAGTACCAGCAGCTGGTCGAGCGCGTGGCCCGGCGCGAGCGCGAACTCGCACCATCGGCGCGCACGCCCAGGCTGGCGCTGGCCGTGGCGCGCAGCCTGTTCAAGCTGATGGCCTACAAGGACGAGTACGAAGTGGCCCGGCTGTACACCGACGGCGCCTTCCAGCAGCAGTTGCGCGAGCAGTTCGAGGGCGACTACACGCTGCGCTTCCACATGGCGCCGCCGCTGCTGGCGCGCAAGGACCCGCGCACCGGCATCCCCCGCAAGGTCGCGCTGGGCCCGGCCACGCTGGCGGCCATGCGGGTACTGGCGCGCTGCAAGGGCCTGCGCGGCACCTGGCTCGATCCGTTCGGCCACAGTGCCGAACGGCGCATGGAACGCGCGCTGGTCGGCGAATACCGCGACACGGTCGAGACCCTGCTGGCCCGGCTGACGCCGGCCAACCTGGCGCAGGCCGCCAGCATCGCCGCCCTGCCCGACAAGGTACGCGGCTTCGGGCACGTGAAGGTGGCCAGCGTGGCGAATTATCGACAGGCCCTGCAGCAGATGCTGCAGCACTACGGCCCGCCTGCTTCTCCGGGCGTTTCCCTGCGCAAGAGCGCGTAATCCGAGGATCTGAGAGCGGTCACTACGCCGTACGCGCCTTGCCGGCGCGTACGTCGCATCTTGTCACAATTAATTGACCAGTTGTGCAGAGGTTCTTCTTGTTCCCTCCCCCCTCGATCACTAGAATTAGTGCCATACGAGGGGTGTTACACTATATGTAGTGGTCGTCAGAATGGTCGGATTCTCTTCCGCCCTGGCGTTGCCGGGCGTTCGTTCCGGCGCTGCCCGACCCCCCCTTCCCAGATACATCAGCACCCGGCATGGGGTCGCCCCATGCCCTTACCTATGCTATTTCCACAGGAGCTTCCATGCAGACTACGATCGCCTCTGTGACCCGGCCTTCCGCCGTGCCGCCCTCCCAAACCGACACCCCGGCCGACGCCAATGGCGGGCAATGGGCCAGCTACAACATCATCCGGCGCAATGGCTCCGTGGTGGGTTTCGAGCCCAGCAAGATCGCCATCGCCATGACCAAGGCATTCCTGGCCGTCAACGGCGGCCAGGGCGCTGCCTCGGCGCGCGTGCGCGAGCTGGTCGAGATGCTGACCGCCCAGGCGGTCAACGCCCTGGTGCGCAACCGCCCGGCCGGCGGCACCTTCCATATTGAAGACATCCAGGACCAGGTCGAACTGGCCCTGATGCGCTCGGGCGAGCACGACGTGGCGCGCGCCTATGTGCTGTACCGCGAAAAACGCGCCCAGGAACGCGCCGCCGCCGCCGAGGTGCTGGAACGGACCGCGCCGGCCGCCGCCCCGGAAAGCCACCTGAACGTGGTCGACAACGGCGTGCGCCGCCCGCTGGACCTGGCCGCGCTGCGCGCCACCATCGAGGCCGCCGGCGAAGGCCTGAGCGAGTTCATCGACACCGAGGCCATCCTGAAGGAAACGGTCAAGAACCTGTACGACGGCATCCCCGTCGACGAAGTGTTCAAGTCCGCCATCCTGTCGGCGCGCGCGCTGGTCGAGAAAGACCCGGCCTACAGCCAGGTCACCGCGCGCCTGCTGCTGCACACGATCCGCAAGGAAGTGCTGGGCGAAGAAGTGTCGCAGGCCGGCATGGCCACGCGCTACGCCGACTACTTCCCCGCCTTCATCCAGCGCGGCATCGAGGGCGGCCTGCTCGACGCCAAGCTGGCCGAGTACGACCTGGCCCGCATCGGCGCGGCGCTGGACGCCCGCCGCGACCTGCAGTTCGGCTACCTGGGCCTGCAGACCCTGTACGACCGCTACTTCCTGCACATCCGCGGCACCCGCATCGAGCTGCCGCAGGTGTTCTTCATGCGCGTGGCGATGGGCCTGGCCCTGCGCGAGACCAACCGCGAAGCGCGCGCCATCGAGTTCTACGAAATCCTGTCGTCGTTCGACTTCATGAGCTCGACCCCCACGCTGTTCAACTCGGGCACCCTGCACTCGCAGCTGTCGTCGTGCTACCTGACCACCGTGTCCGACGACCTGGAAGGCATCTACGACGCCATCAAGGAAAACGCGCTGCTGGCCAAGTACGCCGGCGGCCTGGGCAACGACTGGACGCCGGTGCGCGCGCTGCGCAGCCATATCAAGGGCACCAACGGCGAAAGCCAGGGCGTGGTGCCGTTCCTGAAGGTCGTCAACGACACCGCCGTGGCGGTGAACCAGGGCGGCAAGCGCAAGGGCGCGGTGTGCACGTACCTGGAAACGTGGCACCTGGACATCGAGGAATTCCTCGAGCTGCGCAAGAACACCGGCGACGAGCGCCGCCGCACCCACGACATGAACACGGCCAACTGGATTCCCGACCTGTTCATGAAGCGCGTCATGGAGAACGGCGAATGGACGCTGTTCTCGCCGTCGGACTGCCCCGACCTGCACGACAAGTACGGCAAGGCCTTCGAGCAGGCTTACCTGGGCTATGAAGCCCGCGTCGCCAGCGGCGAGCTGAAGCTGTTCAAGAAAATGCCGGCCATGTCGCTGTGGCGCAAGATGCTGTCGATGCTGTTCGAGACCGGCCACCCCTGGATCACGTTCAAGGATCCGTGCAACATCCGCTCGCCGCAGCAGCACGTGGGCGTGGTGCACAGCTCGAACCTGTGCACGGAAATCACCCTGAACACCAACGAATCTGAAATCGCAGTTTGCAATCTGGGCTCGGTGAACCTGGTCGCGCACATGAAGCCGGCCGCCGCCGGCGGCTACGAGCTCGACCACGACAAGCTCAAGCGCACCGTCGGCATCGCCATGCGCATGCTCGACAACGTGATCGACATCAACTATTACGCGGTCCAGAAGGCCAAGGATTCCAACGAGCGCCATCGTCCGGTAGGCATGGGCATCATGGGCTTTCAAGACTGCCTGCAGATGATGCGCGTGTCGTATGCATCGCAAGCCGCCGTCGAATTCGCCGACCGCTCGATGGAAGCCGTGTGCTATCACGCCTACTGGGCTTCCAGCGAACTGTCGCAGGAACGCGGCCGCTATCCGTCGTACGAAGGCTCGTTGTGGTCGCGCGGCATCTTGCCGCAAGACACATTGGCGATGCTGCGCGATGAGCGCGGCGGCCATGTCGAAGTCGATGAATCGAGCACGCTCGATTGGAATGCGTTGCGCGCACGCATCAAAGAACATGGCATGCGCAACTCGAACTGCATCGCAATTGCCCCAACTGCGACAATTTCCAATATCATTGGTGTATCTGCGTGCATCGAACCCACTTTCCAGAACTTGTACGTCAAATCGAATCTCTCCGGCGAGTTCACGGTCGTAAACGATTATCTCGTGCGTGACCTGAAGAAACTCGGTCTCTGGGACGAAGTCATGGTCGCCGACCTCAAGTACTTCGACGGCAGCCTGTCCCGTATCGATCGCGTACCTTCCGAACTTCGCGAACTCTACGCCACCGCGTTCGAAGTCGAACCGCGCTGGCTGGTCGAGTGCGCGTCGCGTCGCCAGAAGTGGATCGACCAGGCCCAATCGCTCAACATCTACATGGCGGGCGCCTCGGGCAAGAAACTCGACGACACCTACAAGCTGGCGTGGCAGCGTGGCCTGAAGACCACCTACTACCTGCGTACGCTGGGCGCCACCAGCGCTGAAAAGTCCACGGGCCGCGGCGGCGAATTGAACGCCGTCAGCGCCGGCCAGGCCGCCACGGCGGCCACGGCGGCAGCAGCCCCTGTTTTGCCGGAACCCGAAGTCCTCGGGGCGGTTTGCACCATGCGGCCGGGCGATCCCGGCTTCGAAGAGTGCGAAGCCTGCCAGTAGTCATAACCGCCTCCGGAGAATTCATTCATGCTTAATTGGGAAGAAGACAACCTCGCAGTGCAACCGGCACAATCGCCCGCCCCCGCGGCGGGCGGGCAGCCGGCCGCATCCGCGACCCAGCCGGCACGCGCCGCCACCGGCGTGTTCGGCGACTCGGCGCTGCCCACCCCGGCCGCGCCGCAGCACGCCGCCAACCTGCAGGCCAGCGGCGATGCCGCCGTGCATCGCGTCCGGGTGGCCGACAAGCGCATCATCAACGGCAAGACCGACGTCAACCAGCTGGTGCCGTTCAAGTACAAATGGGCCTGGGAAAAGTACCTGGCCACCTGCGCCAACCACTGGATGCCGCAGGAAATCAACATGTCGCGCGACATCTCCTTGTGGAAGAACCCCAACGGGCTCACCGAGGACGAACGCCGCATCGTCAAGCGCAACCTGGGTTTCTTCGTCACGGCCGACTCGCTGGCCGCGAACAACATCGTGCTGGGCACCTACCGCCACATCACGGCGCCTGAATGCCGCCAGTTCCTGCTGCGCCAGGCGTTCGAAGAAGCCATCCACACGCACGCCTACCAGTACATCGTCGAAAGCCTCGACCTGGACGAAGCCGAGATCTTCAACGCTTACAACGAAGTCCCGTCGATCCGCGCCAAAGACGAATTCCTGATTCCGTTCATCGAGGCGATCGCCGACCCCACCTTCCATACCGGCACCCCCGAAGCCGACCAGAAACTGCTGAAGTCGCTGATCGTGTTCGCGTGCCTGATGGAAGGCCTGTTCTTCTACGTGGGGTTCACGCAGATCCTGGCGCTGGGCCGCCAGAACAAGATGACCGGCGCCGCCGAGCAGTACATGTACATCCTGCGCGATGAATCCATGCACTGCAATTTCGGCATCGACCTGATCAACACCATCAAGCTGGAAAACCCGCACCTGTGGACGCCGGAATTCCGCGAGGAAATCCGCCAGCTGTTCCAGAAGGCCGTAGAACTCGAATACGCTTACGCCGAAGACACGATGCCGCGCGGCGTGCTGGGCTTGAACGCCCCCATGTTCAAGTCGTACCTGCGCTTCATCGCCAATCGCCGTTGCCAGCAAATTGGGATAGAACCGCTGTTCCCGCAGGAAGAAAACCCCTTCCCGTGGATGGCGGAAATGATCGATCTTAAGAAGGAACGCAACTTTTTCGAAACACGCGTGATCGAATACCAGACTGGCGGAACGCTGAGCTGGGAATGACGCTCATCGGCCGCCGCGTGCAAGGCAATTAGCGCGGCGACCCGATGGCAGCTCCGTCGGCCAGGTATTCGAATACGCAGTACCAAGCGGTAGGCAGCCCGGTGTCGGGTGGCCTGCCGGCGCCATTTGAGATGGCTCGCGCGATGGGCGCGGGGGCCATATCAAATGGCTGTGCCGAATTCATTAGCGCAAACCGCAGTAACTGCCGCCCACTTGGGGCAGTGGCATGCGCCGATGAATAGCCCGGGCGCGATCCGCTTTTCTGGCGGGTGGTGGCACGGGTTTAAGTTCTGGGACCCCTGAACCTAAGGAGCATAACCATGGCAACAGCCAAGAAAGCCGCCAAGAAAGCGGTGAAGAAAGCCCCGGCCAAGAAGGCCGCGGCCAAGAAAGCCCCGGCCAAGAAGGCCCCGGCCAAGAAAGTCGCCGTGAAGAAGGTTGCGGCCAAGAAACCCGCCGTGAAGAAGACGGCGGCCAAGAAGCCGGCAGTGAAGAAGACCGCCGCCAAGAAGGCCGTGAAGAAAGTCGCTGCCAAGAAGGCCGTGAAGAAAGCGGTCGCCAAGAAGGCGGTCAAGAAAGTCGCTGCCAAGAAAGCGGTCAAAAAGGCTCCGGCCAAAAAGGTCGCCAAGAAGGCGGTAGCCAAGAAAGCAGTAGCCAAGAAGGCCGTCGCCAAGAAGGCGGTCAAGAAGGCGCCTGCGAAGAAGGCTGCCAAGAAGGCTGCCAAGAAAGCGCCGGCGAAGAAGGCGGCTGCGAAGAAGCCTGCCGCCAAAAAGCCTGCTGCCAAGAAGGCCGCGCCCAAGAAGCCCGCCACGCCGCCTTCCACGGCTGCCGCCCCGGGCGCAAAAACCGCGCTGAACCCTGCCGCGTCGTGGCCGTTCCCGACGGGCGGCCGTCCGTAATACGGGCGGAACCGTTCACTAGCGGTACCCTCAAGCCGCCTGGCTCCGGCCAGGCGGCTTTTGCGTTTATCCCCCGTGCATTGCCATGTGGCCGTGCGACAATTAAGCCGTTATTTTTTGGCAGACCGTCCACATGTTCGGCGATATCCTCCGCTTCCTGCTCGAAATCACCTTCACGCTGTTTGGCGCCGCCCTGATCGCGCGCGCCTGGATCCACGCAGTACGGCTGCACCCTTTCAATCCGCTGGCGCGCGGCATCTATCAAACCACCAACTGGCTGGTGCTGCCGATCCGCAAGCTGGTGCCCAGCGGGCACTCGATCGACTGGCCCAGCCTGGCGGCGGCGTGGCTAAGCGCCCTGCTCTACCTGGTGGTGATGTGGATGCTGGCGGTGGGCGCGCTGATGCCGGCCTCGATGGTACCCGCGGCGCTGGGCTCGTCGCTGCTGATGGTGGTGAAGTGGACGCTGAACCTGATCGTGTGGCTGACGCTGCTGCAGGCGGTGCTGTCCTGGATCAACCCCATGTCGCCGCTGATGGCGCTGCTGCAGACCCTGACCGCGCCCCTGCTGGACCCTATCCGGCGTATCCTGCCGCGCGGCGCGGCCATCGATTTCTCGCCGCTGGTGCTGCTGATCCTGGCGCAGGTCGCGCTGATGATGCTGGCGCGCGCCACTTACGGCATATTGGGCATCTGAGGGCAGCGGCGCCGCCCCAAGGTCCCAAACGACACGCGCCCGCCAAGGCGGGCGCGCTGCAGGCTGGCGATGGGCGCGCCGTGCGCCCGGCCGCGCGCTACATCATCAATACGGGGCCACGCGGGTGGGGCCCGCGCCGCTGATGACCTGCACGCGCTGGCCCACGCTGATGGGCACATCGGCTTCTTGCGCGACCACGCGGGTCTCGCCGTTGTCCAGGCGCACGGTGATTTCATAGCCCGACGCGCGGCCGGCCCGGTTCTCGACTGCATTGCCCGCCAGGGCGCCCAGGATGGCGCCGCCCACGGTAGCCAGCGCACGGCCCGTGCCGCCGCCCACCGCATTGCCCGCCACGCCGCCCAGCGCACCGCCGGCAATCATGCCCACGCCGCTGGATTTGTCGTCCTGGATGGTGATGGGGCGCACGCCCGTTACCGTGCCGATACGCACGATCTGTTCGCGCTGAGCCTGATCGTACGAATAGACCCCGCTGGAGGCGCTGCGATTGGCGCACCCGGCCAGCATGCCCACCGAGGCGACGACCGCGGCCACGGCCAGCCAGCGGCCCGCGCGCGGCACGATAACAGAGGGAGACAGGGTTTGGCTCATGTGGACTCCTTGGTCGGTAACCACTATTTTATGCAACGGATCATACTCCGGCCCGCGCCGAAAAAACGGGTACGAAACAGCATGCAACTTTTAAAACAGTTGCCGCAATGCAGTGTAACCCCGTGATGCGCACCGTTGCCGGGCCCGGTTTCCGCTTTGACCGCGGGCCACGCCCGCGGGTTCCTGGGCCTCAGGCCGGCAGGCCGATGCCATAGGCGGCGCGCAGTTGGGCATCGATGTCGGCACGGCCAGGCGCATGGTTCTGCGGGCCGCGCGAGGCGATCTTGATGGCGCCCATCAAGTTGGCCAGGCGGCAGCTGTCCAGCCAGTTCCAGCCGTTGGTCAGCCCATAGAGCAGGCCGGCGCGGTGCGCGTCGCCGCAGCCGGTGGGGTCGACCACCGCGCTGGGGCGCACCGGGGGCACCTGCACCGAGGCGCCGTCGGCCAGCAAGGTGGCGCCCTCGGCGCCGCGCGTGACGACCACCGCCTGCATCCCGGCGGCGATCTGCGCCAGGCTGCGGCCGGTGCGCTGCTCGACCACGCCGGCCTCGTAGTCGTTGACGGTCAGCACCTGGGCCAGGCCCAGCATGCGTTCCAGGTCGGCGCCGTCGAACAGCGGCATGGCCTGGCCCAGGTCGAAGATGAACGGAATGCCCGCGGCGCGCAGGCGCTCGGCATGGGCGAACATGCCGGTCTTGGCGTCGGGCGCGACGATGGCCCAGGCCGCCTGGGCGCCGGTCAGGTCGTTCTGCGCCGACAATTCCATGGCGCCCGGGTGGAAAGCGGCGATCTGGTTGTCTTCGAGATCGGTGGTGATGAAGCACTGGGCCGTGAAGGTGCCCGGCATGACGCGCAGGCGCGAGGTGTCGATGCCCAGGGCCGTGAAGCGCTCGAGGTAGTCGACGGCGTCGTCGCCCACGGTGGCCACGGGCACCGGATGCCCGCCCAGCAGCTTCAGGTTGTAGGCGATGTTGCCCGCGCATCCGCCGTATTCCTTGCGCATGGCCGGCACCAGGAACGACACGCTGAGCGACTGGATGCGGTCGGGCAGGATATGTTCTTTGAACCGCCCGTCGAACACCGCGATGGTGTCGAACGCCATCGAGCCGCAAACCAGAACAGAAGCCGTCATGCTTGTCATCCTTCAGGGAAAGAACTTGTCGAGTTGGTAGCCGTTGACGTGCGCGCCAGCCACCTCGATGGGCACCGAGATGTTGATTTCGGCGCCGGGCTCGAAAGGCCCCTGGCCCTGGCCTTCGGGCAGGTAGTCGGCGGGCTGCAGCACCTTGCGCACCACCACGGTATCGGAAATATCGGTCAGGTCGAGCAGCAGCGCCGGCCAATGCTGCGGCTTGTCGTAGCGGTTGCGCAGCGACGCGCGCAGCACCAGCCGGCTGCGGTCGTCGGTGGACGCGCCGGCCTGGCCGCGCGGCGGCTGCAACGACGACGAGGTGATGAAGATGCGCTCGATGCGGCGCGCATAACCCACCTTGCAGCCCAGCGGCTCGCACAGGCTGGTCAGCAGCGGGCGCAGCGCCGGCGCGGCGGTGGCGATGGCCGAGCGATATACGAACACCAGTTGCAGCGCCAGCGCCAGCAGGCCGATCACGCAGGCATAGCCCCACAGGCTGCGCACCAGGCTGCGCCGCTGCTGGCGGTCGGTGTCGAGGAATTCGGGCGGCGTGCGGCCCACGTCGGTGGCGCCGAAATAGCGGGTGCGGGCCTCGCCCAGCACGGCGGACTCGACCTCGACGTGGGGCTCGTCGGCCAGCGCCGGCTCGGCTTCTGCGTCGGATTCCGCGTCGGCCTGCGCATCGTCGGCTTGCCCGTCGGCCGGCGCATCGCGGTCGGCCAGGTACGGCACGGCGGCGGGCGCCAGGTCGGGCTCGTCATCGTCCGGGTAGGCATCGTCGTCGGGCGCGTCGGCCTCGTCCGGCCTGCCTACATAAGGATCCTGCCGCTGGATGTCGGACCGGCTGCGCAGCACCGCGGGCGACGCGCCGGCCGGGCTGGCCTGGGGCGCCGCCAGGCTGGGTTCAGCACGGGCCGTCGACAGGGCCGCGACGATGGGCGCGGCCGGCGCCGCGGCCGGGCCCGGCATCGACACGGGCTCTGCCCGGACGGGCGGGGAAAAAGCCGGGCTGGCCGGCGGCGCCGGGGCAGGCGCCGGCTCAGCCACGGGCGGCGCATAGGCACCAGCCTGGGGAATCTGCGCCACCAGGCAGGCGCGGCCGTCGAACACGGTGGCGCACGCCCCGCACCGCACCAGGCCATTGCGCACGCGCAACTGGTCGGGCACCACCCGGAAGGCGGTGCCGCACTGCGGGCAGCGGGTCGTCATGGCCATGGCGATTCCCCCATGCGGCGCCTCAGGCCTTGCGGCCGTGCAGGCAGACCCAGCCGTCGCGGGCCTGCCACACGGACATGGCCAGCCACGGCGCGTAAGCTGCCGCCACTTCGTCGGCCTGGCGCTCGAGCACGCCCGACAGCACCAGTTGGCCGCCCGGCGCGACGCGCCCCGCCAGCATGGGCGCCAGCACCTTCAGCGGATTGGACAGGATATTGGCCACCACCACCTGGTAGGCGCCGTCGGCCAGCCCATCGGGCAGCATGGCCTGCAGGTCGACCCGGTTGACGCGGGCATTGTCGGCGGTGGCTTGCACCGCCTGCGGATCGATGTCGACGGCGTCGGTGGCGCCGGCCCCCAGCTTGCGGGCGGCAATGGCCAGGATGCCCGAACCGCAGCCGTAATCCAGCACGGTGGCGCCGGCCGGCAGCTCGGTTTCCAGCCAGGCCAGGCACAGATGCGTGGTGGGATGGCTGCCGGTGCCGAAAGCCAGGCCGGGGTCGAGCTCGATATGGATGGCGTCGTCGTCCAAGGCGGCCGCGCCCGGCACGGCCGGGTCGTCGCGGTGCCAGCTGGGCACGATCCAGAGGCGCCGGGCAATGTGGATGGGGCCGAACTGCGACTGTGTCAGCCGCACCCAGTCGGCGTCGGGCACGTCGCGCAGCGTCCAGCCGCCGATCTGGATGGGATCCAGCCCTGCCCCGGCCACGGCCTGCTCGTAGACCTGGGCCGGGTCGGCGCCGTCGGGCAGCAGGGCCACGACGCGGTTGCGGTCCCAGGCCTGGATGTCGGGCTCGGTGCCGGGTTCGCCGAACAAAGGACGTTCGGCCTCGGTGCCCAGGTCGGCGTCTTCCACCGAGACCGACAGCACGCCGGCTTCCAGTAGCGCATCGGACAGCGCTTCGGCCTGCGCCTCGAGGCAATGGAGCACGAGTTCACGCATGACGGTAATTCCGGTGGGGCGGGCCACGGCGGCCCGCCGGAACATCAAGGGCGCTGGGCCAGCTTGTGCTCAAGGTAATGAATGCTGGTGCCGCCTTCGATGAAGCGGGCGTCCTGCAGCAATTCGCGGTGCAGCGGGATGTTGGTGGAAATGCCTTCCACGACCATCTCGGACAGCGCGATGCGCATGCGGGCCAGCGCCTGGTCGCGCGTATCGCCGTACGTGATGACCTTGGCGATCATCGAATCGTAGTTGGGCGGCACGAAGTAGCCGTTGAAAACGTGCGAATCGATGCGCACCCCGGGCCCGCCCGGCGTGTGCCAGTTGGTGATGCGGCCCGGGCTGGGCACGAAGCGGAACGGGTCTTCGGCATTGATGCGGCATTCGAGGGCATGGCCCTTGAACACCACGTCGCGCTGGCGCAGCAGGAATTTCTCGCCGGCGGCGATGCGGATCTGTTGCTGGACCAGGTCGATGCCGGTGATCAGTTCGGTGACGGGGTGCTCGACCTGGATGCGGGTGTTCATTTCGATGAAATAGAACTCGCCGTTTTCATACAGGAATTCGAACGTGCCCGCGCCGCGGTAGCCCATCTTGCGGCAGGCGTCGGCACAGCGGTCGCCGATGCGCTCGATCAGGCGGCGGGCGATGCCCGGCGCCGGCGCTTCTTCGATGACTTTCTGGTGGCGGCGCTGCATGGAGCAGTCGCGCTCGCCTAGCCACACGGCATTGCGCCCGCCGTCGGCCAGCACCTGGATTTCCACGTGGCGCGGGTTCTCGAGGAATTTCTCGAGGTAGACCTCGGGGTTGTTGAAGGCCGCGCCGGCTTCGGAACGCGTCATGGTGACGGCGTTGAGCAGCGCGGCTTCGGTGTACACCACGCGCATGCCGCGCCCGCCGCCGCCGCCGGCGGCCTTGATGATGACGGGGTAGCCCACTTCGCGGGCCACGCGCAGGATTTCCTGAGAGTCGTCGGGCAGCGCGCCTTCCGAGCCGGGCACCACCGGCACGCCGGCCTCGATCATGGCGTGCTTGGCGCTGACCTTGTCGCCCATCAGCCGGATGGTTTCAGGGCGCGGCCCGATGAACACGAAGCCGCTTTTCTCGACCCGGTCGGCGAAATCGGCGTTTTCGGACAGGAACCCGTAGCCCGGGTGGATGGCCTCGGAATCGGTGACCTCGGCCGCCGAAATGATGGCGGGCATGTTGAGGTAGCTTTCGCGCGACGGCGCCGGCCCGATGCACACGGACTCGTCGGCCAGGCGCACGTACTTGGCGTGGCGGTCGGCCTCGGAGTGCACGACCACCGTCTTGATGCCGAGCTCGCGGCAGGCGCGTTGGATGCGCAGCGCGATCTCGCCGCGGTTGGCGATCAGGATTTTTTCGAACATATCAGCAATCAGCCAATGACGAACAGCGGTTGGCCGTATTCGACGGGTTCGCCGTTTTCGACGAGGATTTCTTTGATGACGCCGGACTTGTCGGCTTCGATCTCATTGAGCAGCTTCATGGCTTCGATGATGCACAGCGGGTCGCCTTCCTTGACCGTCTGGCCCACATCCACGAAGGGCGCGGCGCCGGGGTTGGGCGCGCGATAGAAGGTGCCGACCATCGGGGCCTTGACGACGTGGCCCTGCGGGACGGGTGCGGCCTCGGCCGGCGCAGCGGCGGGCGCTGCGGCAGCTGCCGCGGGCGCGGCGGCGGCCACGGCCTCGGGCATGTGGTAGGCCACCGGCTGCAGGGTCTGCGAGAACTTGACGATGCGCACCTTGCCTTCGCCTTCGGTGATTTCAAGCTCGGCGATGCCCGATTCCGCCACCAGGTCGATCAGGGTCTTGAGTTTTCGGAGATCCATAGAAGCTGCTTCCCGATTAGTGTTGGCGGCGCGTCTGCGTCAGGGCCGCGCCGTATCGTATGTGGAATGAAAATGGGTGCTGGGACTGGAATGCCGCACTAGTGCCGTGCCGCATAACGCACTGCCGCCTCGTAGCCGTCTGCGCCCAGGCCGCAGACCAGGCCCACGGCCAGGTCGGACAGGTAGGAGTGCTGCCGGAATGGCTCGCGTTTATACAGGTTCGACAAATGTACTTCAACAAAAGGAATCGCGACCGCCGCCAGGGCATCGCGTACCGCCACGCTGGTGTGCGTATAAGCGGCGGCATTGATGACGATGAAGTCGGTGCCGTCCTGGCGGGCTGCCTGGATGCGTTCGACCAGTTCCCCTTCGTGGTTGCTTTGCCAGGCCGTCAGCCCGACCCCCAGTTGCGTGGCCAGCGCTTCCAGCCCCTGATTGATCTGCGCCAGCGTCAGGCTGCCATAGAGATGGGGTTCGCGCGAACCCAGCAGGTTCAGGTTGGGGCCGTGCAATACCAGGATGTGTTGCGCCATGAGGGTCGCGCCGCAAAGGCCAGCCGCAAAGTGTCGGCAAAACTATCGATAAACCGCCTTTTTACGCCTATTCACATCATTTGTCCAACAGATACCGCGGCCGGGCGTGGCCGGCGCGCCTGGCCGCATCAGGCCGCCAGGCCCGAGAGCGAGCGATCGAGATCGTCGGATTGGATCTGGCCCAGGATTTTTCGGTTAATTCGGCCATTTGCGTCGAAAACCAGGGTAAACGGCAGGCCGCCGGCCGGGTTGCCCAGGGTGCGCAGGGTGTCGATGGCCCCCGGCCCCATGACCAGCAACGGGTACGAGACCGGTACCTTTTGCAGGAATTGCCGCATGTTTTCGGCTTTATCCACGCCAATGCCGACGAACTGGATATTCGGGTATTTTTGGTGCAAGGCCTGCAGTTCGGGCATTTCCTTGACGCAGGGCGCGCACCAGGTTGCCCAGAAATTGACCACCATGGGGCGGCCTTGCCATTCGGCCAGCGTGCGCGGCTGGCCGTCGAGGTCGGGCAGGGGCAGGGCCCGCAGCGCGGCGACCGGATCGCCGCCGGCCGCCGGAGGGGCATCGGGGGCCGCGGCCGGGCGGCTGCGTTCGCGGTAGGCATACCCGCCGGCGACGGCCACCGCGGCCGCCGCGCCAGCGTACAGGAAGAGGCGACGATTCATGGCACCGATCATAACCGCACGCGGCGGCGCGCGCCGGGCAGCCTCTACAATGCGCCCAGGAGAACACCAATGCACCTGCACATTCTTGGTATTTGCGGCACTTTCATGGGCGGCCTGGCGCTGATCGCGCGGGCGGCCGGGCACCGCGTCACGGGCTGCGACACCGCCGTGTACCCCCCGATGAGCACCCAGTTGGCCGAGCAGGGCATCGAGCTGATCGAAGGCTACGGCGCCGACCAGATGGCCCTGGCGCCCGACCTGTATGTGGTGGGCAACGTGGTCACGCGCGGCAATCCGCTGATGGAAGCCATCCTGGATGCCGGCGCGCGCTACGTGTCCGGGCCGCAGTGGCTGGGCGACAACGTGCTGCCCGGCGCCCATGTGCTGGCCGTGGCCGGCACGCACGGCAAGACCACCACCAGCTCGATGCTGGCCTGGATACTCGAGGCGGCGGGCCAGCGGCCCAACTTCCTGATCGGCGGCGTGGCGCACGACCTGAAGGTGTCGGCGCGCTACGACCCGGCGGTATCCCCCTTCGTGATCGAGGCCGACGAATACGACACGGCGTTCTTCGACAAGCGCTCGAAGTTCGTGCACTACCGCCCCCGCACGGCCATCCTGAACAACCTGGAATACGATCACGCCGACATCTTCCCCGACCTGGCGGCCATCGAGACGCAGTTCCACCACCTGGTGCGCACCATTCCCGGGCGCGGCCGCATCGTAGTGCCCACCGGCAGCGCCGCGCTGGACCGCGTCATGGCGCGCGGCTGCTGGTCGGAAACCGTCAGCTTCGGCGCCGGCGGCGCCTGGCAGGCAGGCCCGGCCGATGCCGACGGCGCCTTCGAGGTGCTGCGCGACGGCCAGCCGGCGGGCACGGTGCGCTGGTCGCTGGGCGGCGAGCACAACCGCATGAACGCCCTGGCGGCGCTGGCCGCGGCCGAGCACGCCGGGGTGGCGCCGACCGAAGGGGTGGACGCGCTGGGCCGCTTCGGCGGCGTGAAGCGCCGCATGGAACTGCGCGGCACCGCCGGCGGCGTCAAGGTCTACGACGATTTCGCCCACCACCCCACCGCCATCGAGACCACGCTGGCGGGCTTGCGCCGGCAAGTGGGGCAGGCGCGCATCCTGGCGGTGCTGGAACCGCGCTCGAACACCATGAAGCTGGGCGCCATGGCGGCCCGCCTGCCCGACGCGCTGCGCCTGGCCGACCAGGTCTATTGCTTCGGCGCCCGCAGCGGCAAGCACGCCCTGGGCTGGAACCCGGCCGACGTGCTGGCGCCCCTGGGCGCGCGGGCGGCCGGCTACGACGACCTGGACGCGCTGGTCGCCGCGGTGGCGCAGGCGGCCCGGCCGGGCGACCACGTGCTGGTCATGAGCAACGGCGGCTTCGGCGGCGTGCACGACAAGCTGCTGCAGGCGCTGGCGCGGCGCGCCGGCGAATCGCCCGGGGACGCCGCATGATCCTGTACCTGCACGGCTTTCGCTCGTCGCCCGATTCCTTCAAGGCGCGCCGGATGGCCCAGGCGCTGGCCGGGCGGGGCCTGGCGGGCGAACGCGACTGGCAGTGCCCGCAGTTGCCAGCCAGCCCGCGGCAGGCGCTGGACCTGGCCCTGGGCCTGGCGCGCGACCAGCTGGCGCAGGCAGCCAGCCCGCGGGCGCTGACCGTCATCGGCTCGTCGCTGGGCGGCTACTATGCCACCTGGCTGGCCGAGCAACTGGACTGCAAGGCGGTGCTGCTGAACCCGGCGGTCGAGGCCGCGCGCGACCTGGCCACCCAGGTGGGCACCCACCGCATGTATCATTCCGACGCGCCGTTCGAATTCCGCGCCGGCTACGTCGACGAACTGGCGGCCGCGCGGGTGGCCGCCATCACGCAGCCCGAGCGCTATTTCCTGGTGGCGGCCACGGGCGACGAAGTGCTCGACTGGCGCGAGATGCGCGACCGCTACCCCGGTTGCCGCCAGCGTATCGTGCAGGGCAGCGACCACGGGCTGTCGGATTTCGACCGGTGGCTGCCCGAAGTCCTGGAGTTCGCCCTCGAGGCCCCGGCCCCCTGACCCGACCGATTCAATATAGACAAGCAGGCGCCCGCCCCGAGCGGGCCAGCGCGGATGCCGCGCCCTCGATGGACTGACTATGTACGTGTTTTACGAAGAAGACGGCAGCTTCAAGGCCGGCAATATCCTGTCCGAGACCGACGCCAGCCTGCAGGTGGAGTCGGAATCGGGCAAGCGCAGCAAGATCAAGCGCGCCAATGCGCTGTTCACGTTCGCCGAACCGCCGCCGGCCGCGCTGCTGGCCGAGGCCGCGCAAACCGCCGAGACACTGGACCTGCAATTCCTGTGGGAATGCGCGCCCCAGGAAGAATTCGAGGCGGCCGCGCTGGCCGCCGACTACTTCGGCCACGCCCCCGGCGCGGTCGAGCAGGCCGCGACCCTGATGCGACTGCACGGCGCACCGGCGTATTTCCATCGGCGCGGCAAGGGGTGCTACCGCCCGGCGCCGCCCGACATCCTGGCGGCCGCCCTGGCCGCGCTGGACAAGAAGCAGAAGCAGGCCGAACAGCAGCAGCAATGGGTCGACGAGATGGCCGCGGGCACCCTGCCCGCCGAGATCGCCCAGGCCGCCGAATCGCTGCTGATCCGCCCGGACAAGAACAGCATGCCGTGGAAGGCGCTGGACGCCGCCTGCGCGCGCCTGCAGAAAAGCCCCGACCGCCTGCTGCTGGAACTGGGCGCCTGGCCGAACCCGCTGGCGCTGCACAAGCGCCGCTTCCTGGCCACCTACTTCCCGCGCGGCACGGGCTTTCCCGACACGCCGGTGCCGCCGCTGCCCCGCGAGCTGCCGCTGGCCGACGCCGAACCCTATTCGGTGGACGACATCACCACCACCGAGATCGACGATGCGCTGTCGGTCACCCCCCTGCCCGACGGCCGGGTGCGGGTGGGCATCCACGTGGCCGCCCCCGGCCTGGCCGTGACGCGCGGCAGCGACCTGGACAAGCTGGCGCGCGCCCGGCTGTCCACGGTGTACATGCCGGGCGAGAAGATCCCCATGCAGCCCGACAACGTCATCCAGGCGTTTTCGCTGGACGCGGGCCGCGCGGTGCCAGCCGTGTCGCTGTATGTCACGGCGGACCCGGCCACCGGCGAGATCGCCGAATCCGAGACCCGGCTGGAACGGGTGGTGGTGCGGGCCAACCTGCGCCACAACGAACTGGACGGCCAGATCAGCGAGGCCGCCCTGAATGACCCGGACGCGCCACTGCCCTACGGCGACTGGCTGCGCCCGCTGTGGCGGCTGGCCTCGGCCCTGTCGGCGCAGCGCGACGCGGTGCGCGGCAAGCCCGAGAACAATTCGCGGGTGGAATACAGCTTCTACCTGGACGGCAACCCCGACGACCCCGACACCCCGGTGCGCCTGGTGCCGCGCCAGCGCAACGCGCCGCTGGACCGCATGGTGGCCGAATACATGATCCTGGCCAACAACATCTGGGGCGGCCTGCTGCAGCAGCATGGCGTGCCGGGTATCTACCGGTCGCAACAGGCCGGCCGGGTGCGCATGAGCACCCAGGCCCTGCCCCACGAGGCCATCGGCGTGCCGCAATACGCCTGGAGCACCTCGCCGCTGCGCCGCTACGTGGACCTGGTCAACCAGTGGCAACTGATCGCGGCGGTGGAACACGGCGTGTCGGCGCGCCTGGTGGCCCCCTTCAAGCCGCGCGACGCCGACCTGTTCGCCATCATCGGCGCCTTCGACGCCCAGTATGCCGCCTGGAACGAATTCCAGGGCGGCATGGAACGCTACTGGTGCCTGCGCTGGCTGCAGCAGCAAGGCATCACCCACACGGTGGCGCACGTGCTGCGCGAAGACTTGGTGCGCCTGGGCAACGCGCCGCTGGTGACGCGCGTGGGCGGCATGCCCGAACTGGAACGCGGCACCGCCGTCGAGCTGGACATCCTGGGCATGGACGAACTGGCGCTGGAACTGGATTGCCGGTACGCGGGGCTGGCTGGCTGAAGGCGGTGCCTGTGTAGGGTGCCTGGCATCCGTGGGGCAGCGTGGCGGTTTCTACACATGTTGGTGTCAGACACCCGAGTGGCGCCGGCTGCATGCGGATGGTGGAGCGTAGGGGTGTCAGACACCTGTGGCTCAGGTCTGCTCACGCGGTTGGTGTCAGACACCTGCGGCTCAGGTCTGCTCACCCGGTTGGTGTCAGACACCCGGGTGGCGCCGGCTGCATGCG
>Ga0182736_1000147_pt1 | contig 138244 bp, 141 predicted proteins | sample eDN5th30CKraftBY_FD_128882 | JGI IMG/M metagenome (GOLD analysis project Ga0182736, IMG submission 128882) | Enriched backyard soil microbial communities from Emeryville, California, USA - eDNA 5th pass 30_C Kraft BY (version 2) (version 2) | ecosystem: Environmental > Terrestrial > Soil >... | reverse complement strand
GAGGCCGATGTCGAGCCGCATCTGCAACTGGTCGCCGACCGGCGCGCCGTGAAGCAGATGGTGCTCAACCTTCTGTCCAACGCCGTGAAGTTCACGCCCGAGGGTGGCCGCGTCAGCGTGCGCGCCCGTCGGATCGGCACCGCCGTCACACTGTCGATCGAGGACACCGGCATCGGCATTCCGAAGGATGCGCTGAAGAAGCTCGGCCGGCCTTTCGAACAGGTGCAGAACCAGTTCACCAAGAGCCACAAGGGCTCGGGCCTCGGCCTCGCCATCACGCGCTCGCTGGCGGAACTCCATGGCGGCGCGATGCGCATCCGCAGCCATGAGGGCAAGGGCACCATCGTCTCGATCCGCCTGCCGACCGGCCACGGCATCGGCGCGCCGACCCCCACAGGCGCCTCGGCCGGCGCCGCGCTCAGGCTCGGGGCTTCTGCGGAACCTTCCCGATAATCCGCACGAAGGCGGCGCGGACATCGGCTTCGGTGGCGCGGAGATGCGCGTCGAGGGTCGCGAAATCGGGAAGCTCGGCCGCACGGGCGAGCAGCGCCAGCAAGCCCTTCGGAACTGCGTCCGCGCTGAACGCGCCGCCAACGCTGAGCCGCAGGATCTGCGTCAGTCGCTGAAACAGCCTGAGAGACGGCAGGAGCACCTCGGCCTCGGCCGGCGGCAGGAGGCCCGCCCGCGAGGCGGCGGCCAGCACCGTTTCGGTTTCCGTATCGAGGATGGCGGGATGCGCCGCGCCATGCACCAGCTGCAGATATTGCGCGACAAACTCGATATCAACCAGCCCGCCAGGCGCCTGTTTCAGGTCCCAAGGGCCTTCAGCCGGCTTTTCGGTCTCGAGCAAGGCGCGCATGTCGAGCACATCAGCGGCGATCTTCTTTGCCGCTCGGGGCTGAGCAAGGACGTCCGCCGCGACCGCCGACGCCTCATGCATCAGTGAGGCATCGCCGGCGATCGGACGCGCCCGCGTCAGCGCCATATGTTCCCAGGTCCAGGCGGACTTCGTCTGGTAGTCCTTGAAGGCGCCGATATGGGTGGCGAGAGGGCCGGCATTCCCCGACGGACGCAGCCGGAAATCGACTTCATAAAGCGCGCCCTCGGCGGTCGGCGCCGAGATGGCCGCGATCAGCCGCTGGGTCAAGCGCGCAAAATACTGGCTGCCCATCAAGGGCTTCTCGCCGGATGAGGCCGGCTCGCTCTCGTCGAAATCATAGAGCAGCAGCAGATCGAGATCCGATGCGGCCGTCATTTCGCGGCCGCCAAGCTTGCCCATCGCCACCAGCGCGATGCGGCCGTCCTTGATGCGGCCGTAGGTATCTTCGAATGCGGCCCGGACGTGATCAAGCAGGCGCGCGAGCAGCAATTCGGCCAGATCGGCATAGGCGAAGCCGGCAGCACGCGCCCCGACCGTCCCGGCGATGACGCGGATGCCGATGAGAAAGGCTTGCTCCTTGCCGAAGATGCGGATGCGGTCCAGCACCTCCTCAAGGGCAGCGGCGCCGTCCAGCATGGCGTCAAGCCGGGTGGCGATGGTCGCGCGATCCGGCAGCCGGCCGAAAAAGGCGGGATCGAGCAGCGCGTCGAGCACATGCGGCCGCGCCGTCACGATGTCCGCGAGGCGCGGCGCGGTTCCCATCACCAGCGCGATGAGATTGAGCAGTCCAGGATTGGAGCCGAGCAGCGCGAAGAGCTGCACGCCGGCCGGCAAACGCGCCAGAAGCCGGTCGAAGGCGTTGAAGGCGGCGTCGGCATTATCCGAGGTCGCGAACGCCTCCAGGAGCGCCGGCGTGATCTCCGTCAGACGTTCGCGGGCAGCCGCGGACCGCATCGCCGGATAGCGGCCGAAATGCCAGCCGCGCACGGTGCGGCTCACTTCACGAGGGTTGGCGTAGCCAAGCTCGCCAAGGGTCGCCACTGTTTCCGGATCTTCGTCATCGCCCGTGAAGACCAGGCTGCCAATGCTCGCCGACAGCGGCGGTGCGGTTTCGAACAGGCGGATATAGTAGTCGCGCACCGTCTCCATCGCAGCGCGCAACGCTGCCGAGAACGCCTTGACCGTGCGGAAGCCGGAGAGCCGTGCGACCGTATCAAGCGCTTCGTCATCCTCCGGCAGCGTGTGCGTCTGCTGGTCAGCGATCATCTGCAGCCGATGCTCGACCTGGCGCAGCAACCGATAGCAGCGCGCGAGATCAATGGCGGCCTCAGGCTCGATCCAGCCTTTCGCCACCAGCGTGTCCAGCATCTCGATCGTGCTGCGGCCGCGCAGATCGGGATCGCGCCCGCCTGCGATCAGTTGCTGCGTCTGCACGAAGAACTCGATCTCGCGGATGCCCCCGCGGCCGAGCTTGATGTTGTGACCAGCAATCGCAACGCTCTCATGGCCGCGATGATCGTGGATCTGACGCTTGATCGAATGAATGTCGGCGATCGCGGCGAAGTCGAGATATTTGCGCCAGACGAACGGCGTCAGCTCCCCCAGGAACGTCGCGCCAGCCGCGATGTCGCCGGCGACCGGCCGGGCCTTGATCATCGCGGCGCGTTCCCAGTTCTGGCCGCTCGATTCGTAATATTGGAAAGCGGCCGGGGTCGAAAGCGCGAGCGGCGTCGAGCCGGGATCAGGGCGAAGGCGCAGATCCGTGCGGAAGACATAACCATCGCCGGTCCGCTCCTGCAGCAGCTTGACCAGCCGGCGCGTCAGGCGGACGAAGAACGTGCCGATCTCGTCGCGGTCGACAACGCGGGCATGCTCAGGGTCGAACAGCACGATCAGGTCGATATCGCTGGAATAGTTCAGCTCCGCCGCGCCGAGCTTGCCCATCCCGATGATGATCCAGCCGCTGTCGCGACAAGGCGCATCGGGATCAGCCAGCGTGAGAGCGCCAGCGGCTGCCGCATCGGCCAGCAGAAAACTCGCGGAAGCGCCGATCGCGGCATCGGCAAATTGTGTCAGCCGGCGCGTCACATCCTCGACCGACCAGACCCCCCCGAGATCAGCGAGCCCGACGAGCAGCGCGACTTCGGCGCGGGCGTGGCGGAGGCCCGCCATGAGAACAGCCTCCTCGCCGCTCCGCCAGAGTTCGCCGACGCGGGCCAGAATCAGGTCGAAGCGCGCGGCGGGTGGCGCCGCCAGGACATCGAGCCAGCGCGGCACGTCGGCGAGCGCCGTATCCTTCAGGAAGGGAGAAGCTGCGAAGACCGATGCCGTGAAGAGCGCGAGATCGGCATGTGCCTCGGCAAGCGCCGCCCAAGCCTCCCCGCAGCCTGCGCTCTTCAGCGCTTCGGCGAGATCGCGAAGGGCCGCCTTCCGCGCCATCGCCTTTGGCGGCGCGACGAGCGGGCGGATCAGCGATGCGAGCGATGCCGTGCGGGTCGGGTCCGAATCATTCATGGCGAACGGACGCCTCCCCGCGTCAGCCTTCGGCTGGGAAACGGAGCGTCACGACGAGCCCCGGTTCAGCGTCACCGAGCGACAGGTTACCATGATGAAGCCGCGCGACGGCATCGACAAGGCTGAGCCCAAGGCCGCTGCCGGGCTGGGAGCGGCTCTTCTCCAGCCGGACGAAGCGTTCGAGCACGCGTTCGCGCTCGGAGACGGGAATGCCGGGACCATTGTCGGCAACCTGGATGACGATGTCGCCGCCTTCGCGCCGCGCCGTCACCTCGACGCGTGCGGGCGTGGGTGGCGCGTCGCCGGTCTTCACATATTTGATCGCGTTGTCGACGAGATTGCCAAGCGCCTGGCTGATCAGCTCGCGACTGCCGATCATCGGCAACGGCTCTTCCAGCGACAGCGCCAGATAGACCTCGGCCTCTTCCGCCACCGGCTCATAGAACTCGGCGACATCGGCGACGACGCGCGCGAGATTGATCGAGGCCATCGCCCCATCCGGCGAACCGGCCTCGATGCGGGCGATCATCAACAGCGCGTTGAAGGTCCGGATGAGTTGATCGGAATCCTCGATCGTCGCTTCCAGCGCCGCGCGATATTCATCCGTCCGCTCAGGTCCGGCCAGCGCCGCCTCGACGCGCGTGCGGAGGCGGGTCAGCGGCGTCTTCAGGTCATGGGCGATGTTGTCGGAAACTTCCTTGAGCCCGGAGAGCAGCGCCTCGATCCGATCGAGCATCGCATTGAGGCTCGCGGCCAGACGGTCGAACTCGTCCCCCGTGCCGGTCACTTCGAGGCGGCCGGAGAGATCGCCGTCCATGATCCGCCGGCTCGTCGCCGAGACCTGATCGATGCGCTTCAGCACGCGGCGGCTGACGAAGAACCATGAGAGCAGCGCCAGCGCGATGAGCAATCCGACGCCGATCATCATCGCCTTGGCGACCACGACGCGGATGCGCTCGATATCGCTGACATCGCGGCCGACCAGCATGCGCAGCCCGTTCGGCAGCGGCAGGACGCGGACCATCGCGAGATGGCGCGTGCTGTCGCCCTCGAGCCGCTTGTAGGGGATGGTCACCGGATCGAGACCGCTGCGCTGCAGTAGCGCCGAGGGCACCTCGGTCACGTTACCGGCGACGACATTGCCGCTCGCATCGGCGATCACATAGAGACTGGCGCCGGGAACGCGGCTGCGCTGCTCGATCGCCGCGACGATGCCGGTGAGGCCTTTCGAAAGACCTTCATCGGCGAGGACGCCGATCTCGGCCTCGATCGAATCCTGGACCTGCTGCGTCAGGATGCGATCCGTCTCGCGCGAGATCCAGCCGACAAAGACGACGGCGAACACGGTGAAGACGACGAAATAGGTTGCCGCCAGCTTGAACGCGGTCGTGCGGACGACCTTAGCGATGGCTGTCACGGATCATGTATCCAGCGCCGCGCACCGTATGCACGAGCGTTTCGCTGAAGCCTTTGTCCACCTTGGAACGCAGGCGCGAGATATGCACGTCGATGACATTGGTCTGCGGATCGAAATGATAGTCCCAGACATTTTCGAGCAGCATGGTGCGCGTCACGACCTGGCCGGCATGCTTCATCAGATATTCGAGCAGGCGGAATTCGCGTGGCTGCAGCGGGATCGGCGTCTGGGCACGGCGCACCGTATGGCTGAGGCGATCGAGTTCGAGGTCGCCGACGCGCAGCAAGGTCTCGGCCTCGCCGGGCTTGCGGCGGCGGGCGAGCACTTCGATGCGGGCGAGCAGTTCGGAAAACGCATAGGGCTTGGCGAGATAATCATCGCCACCAGCGCGAAGGCCCGTCACGCGATCATCGACCTGCCCGAGCGCCGAGAGAATCAGGACGGGCGTGTCGTTGCCCTTGCCGCGCGCCTCGGCGACAAGCGTCAGCCCGTCCTTCTTCGGCAGCATGCGGTCGACCACCATCACATCGTAGCGGTTGGCCTCGGCCAGAAAACTGCCCTCCTCGCCGTCGGCGGCATGGTCGGGCACATGGCCGGCTTCCTTCAGCGCCTTGACCAGATAGGCGGCGGTTTCTCGGTCGTCTTCGACAAGCAGGATGCGCATTTCGAAACGTTAGCCGATTCAAGGGGAGGACGGCAGCGCCGGGACGATGGGCGCGCGAAAAGAAAAACGGCAGGCGGGGGGCGCCGCCTGCCGATCTTGCGGCGTCTCGCAGCAAAAACACACCACGAGAGAACCGCGAAGCGGGTGGCCCGATCGACTGTGCGACCGGGCCGGCCTCTGGATCAGGCCTTGCCGAAAGGCAGTGCCACGAAGCGGGTGTGGTCGCCCGACTTGATGCGGACGAGAACCGCCTTCATGCCGGCCTTCTTGGCATCGACGACTTCACGCTCGACATCGCCCGGGCGGGAGACTTCGCTGCCGCCGACAGCGAGGATCACGTCGCCGGGCTGGATGCCCTGCTCGGCGGCCGCGCCATCCGGATCGACTTCCGAGACGACCACGCCCTTATCGTCGGGCGACGCCGTCAACGCGAGGCCGAGATCCGCAACCGAGGCCGGCTTGGCCGGCTGGTCGGCGCTGGCCATCTTGTCCTCGCCGGGCAGCTTGCCGAGCTTGACTTCGACAGTCTGGCTCTTGCCGCTGCGCACGATCCCGAGCTTGACCGTCGTTCCCGGCGCATAGCCGGCGATGATCTGCGAGAGATTGCGCGCATCCTCAACAGTCTTGCTGTCGACGCTGACGATGGCGTCGCCCGACTTGATGCCGGCGAGCGTGGCCGGGCTGCCTTCCTGCGGCTCGGCGACGAGCGCGCCCTTGGCGTCAGCCATGTTGAGGCTGTCGGCGATATCGCGGGTGATCGGCTGGATCTGGACGCCGAGCCAGCCGCGGACAACCTCGCCATGATCCTTCAGATCGCCGATGACGCGCTGCGCCGTGGCGGCCGGAATGTCGAAGGCGATACCGACGCTGCCGCCCGAGGGCGAATAGATCGCGGTGTTGATGCCGATGACCTGGCCATTCATGTTGAAGGTCGGGCCGCCGGAATTGCCCTTGTTCACCGAGGCGTCGATCTGGATGAAGTCGTCATAGGTGCCGGCGCCGATGTCGCGGCCGAGTGCCGAGACGATACCAGCCGTCACCGTGCCGCCGAGGCCGAACGGATTGCCGACCGCCACGACCCATTCGCCGACGCGGACATCGCCCGGAGCGAATTCGACATAAGTGAACTTCTGCTTGGTGTCATCGACCTTGAGCAGCGCCAGATCCGTCTTCGGATCGGTGCCGATCAGGCGAGCCGTATATTCCTTGCCGGCGGAATCGGTGACGGTGAAGTCGGTCGAACCATCGACGACATGGTTGTTGGTGACGACATAGCCGTCATCCGAGATGAAGAAGCCGGAGCCGAGGCCGACCGCCTTGTGCATCTGCGGGCGCTTGTTGCCGCCCATGCCGTTCTGCTGGTCCTGGAACTGCTTGAAGAAGCGCTCCATCGGCGAGCCGGGCGGGAACTGGCCCGGATTCGGCATGCTGAAGCCGTTGCCATTGCCGCTGTCTTCGTCCGACGCATCGGCGACTTCCGACTTGACACGGACGCTGACGACCGCCGGCTTCACCTTGTCGACGAGATCGGCGAAATTCGGCAGCTGCGGGGCGGCCGACTGCACGCGCACGGCGTCAGCATAAGCAGGCGAACGGCTGCCGATGACGGCCTCGCCGGCGAAGCCGCCGACGATCAGCGCGGCTGCGGCGGTGCCGAGCACCAGGCGGGTGCGGAGGCGGCTGCCAACCTTCGGGGTCTGTTCGGACATCTGGATTTCTCTCCACGGTGAACGCATCGGGTGAGCTTCTGGTCCGGGGGGAACCGAAGCTCTCGAGGGAGAGAATGCCGCCGCCCACCTTACGGACGGCTGTCACACGCATGAATGTTTCGTAATGTTGCGGCGCTTCAGTCGTCGCGGGCGAGCAGCGCCTCGACGCGGCGCTGCTCTTCGACCGTGAGCGCGGCCGGCTCGGCGGCCCGGCGACGGCGGAAGAGCCCGAATGAGAGGGCGGCGCCGATGATGAGAACCAGCGGCGCGGCGGCCCACAGCAGCAGCGTATGCCAGGCGAAAGTCGGGCGCAGCAGCACATATTCGCCGTAGCGATCGACGAGGAAGGCCTTCACCGCGGCGTCGCTGTCGCCGGCCTTCAGCCGTTCGCGGATCAGGATGCGAAGATCGCGGGCGATCGTCGCATCGGAATCGTCGATCGACTGGCTCTGGCAGATCAGGCAGCGGAGCTCAGCCGAAAGTGACCGTGCCCGCGCCTCGAGCACCGGATCGGGCAAAACCTCGTCGGGCTGGACGGCGAAGGCCGGCATCAGCGAAAGGACCAGGAAAAGAGCCGCGAACAGCCGCCGCATCAGGGTCACTCCGCTGGTACGGCGGCGCTGGCGCGGGCCGGCTTCGGGGCGCCGACACGCAGCCGGCGATCGGACAGCGACAGGGCCCCGCCGAGCGCCATCACGATCGCGCCGAGCCAGATCAAGAGGATCATGACCTTGTAGTAGATTCGCACGACGGTGGTGCCATCCGCCTTCACGTCGCCGAGCGAAATATAGAGCTGCGACAGGCCGAAGCTGTGGATCGCCGATTCCGTCGTCGGCATGTTCTGGACCTGGTAGAGCCGCTTCTCCGGCGCCAGCGTTGCGACGGTCGTGCCGCCCTCGCGGACCGTGAAGCGCGCGGCCGTGCCAGTGTAGGTGCCGCCCGAAACCGGCAGGAAGCCGTCGAGCGTCACGATGCGGCTGCCGATCGTCACGCTCTCGCCCGGCTTCATCGTCGTGATCGTCTCGGTGTTCCATGTCGTGGAGACGATGATCCCGAGCACCGTGAGCCCGAGGCCGCAATGCGCGAGGGTCATGCCAAAGGCAGCGCGCGGCAGCCCGCGGGCCCGGCGGAAGCTCTCGGCGAGCGGTGCACGGAACAGCTTGATACGGAAGGCAAATTCCGAGAGCGAGCCGACCAGCAGCCAGACGGCGAGAGCGATGCCGAAGAAGGTCAGCGCCTTGGACGGGCCTGCAAAGAAGAGACCGACGCCGATCGTCAGCAGAACGGCGGCAAAGGCCGCGAAAAGGCGCTGGCAGGCCGCCAGCAGGTCGCCGCGCTTCCAGGCGAGGAACGGCCCGAACGGCACCGCGATCAAGAGCGGCACCATCAGCGGACCGAAGGTCATGTCGAAGAAGGGCGCGCCGACCGAGATCTTCTCGCCGGTCAGCGCCTCGAGCGCCAGCGGATAGAGCGTGCCGACCAACACGGTCGCGCAGGCCGCCGTCAGCAGCAGATTGTTGAGGACGAGCGATCCCTCGCGGCTGATCGGAGCGAAGAGGCCACCCTGTGCGAGCGTGCCAGCGCGCAAGGCGAACAGCGAGAAGCTGCCGCCGATGAACAGGCAGAGGATGACGAGGATGAAGATGCCGCGCGTCGGGTCGGTCGCAAAAGCGTGCACTGAGGTCAGCACGCCCGAGCGAACGAGGAACGTGCCGAGCAGCGAGAGCGAGAAGGTCAGGATCGCCAGCAGGATCGTCCAGACCTTCAGCGCATCGCGCTTCTCCATCACGACGGCCGAATGAAGCAGCGCCGTCGCCGCGAGCCAGGGCATGAAGCTCGCATTCTCGACCGGGTCCCAGAACCACCAGCCGCCCCAGCCAAGCTCGTAGTAGGCCCAGTAGGAGCCCATCGCGATGCCGAGCGTCAGGAAGATCCAGGCGGTCAACGTCCAGGGGCGGACCCAGCGCGCCCAGGCCGCATCGATCCGGCCGTCGATCAGCGCCGCGATGGCGAAGGCGAAGGAGATCGAGCAACCGACATAGCCGAGATAAAGCAGCGGCGGATGGATCGCGAGGCCGATATCCTGCAGCACGGGATTGAGGTCATTGCCCTCGACCGGTGCCGGGACCAGCCGCAGGAACGGGTTTGACGTCGTCAGGATGAAGAGGAGGAACGCCGTGCCGATCGCCGATTGCACGGCGAGCACCAGTGCCTTGAGCCGCATCGGCAGATTGTTGCCGAAGGCCGCGACCAGCGCGCCGAACAGCGCGAGGATCAGCACCCAGAGCAGCATCGAGCCTTCGTGATTGCCCCAGACGCCGCTGATCTTGAAGATCAGCGGCTTCATCGAATGCGAGTTCTCGACGACGTTGCGAACCGAGAAATCGGAAACGAGATAAGCGTGTGTCAACGCGGCGAAGCTTGCCGCGACAAAGACAAACAGCGCGATCGAGACAGGCGCAGCAATCCCCATCAGCCGCCTGTCGCCAGCCAGCGCGCCATAAAGCGGCAGCACCGCGCCAGCGATCGAAAGCGCCAGGGCAAGAACGAGCGCGTAATGGCCAAGCTCGACGATCACCGCGTCACCGATTTCGGTTCGGGGCCCGTTGCCTCAGCTTCCGGCCGCCACTCGCCACTCTTCTTCAGCGCCTCGACGACTTCCTTCGGCATATAGGTCTCGTCATGCTTGGCGAGGATCGTATCGGCCTGGAAATAGCCGGTCGCATCGACCTTGCCTTCCGCGACGACGCCCTGCCCTTCCCGGAAGAGATCGGGCAGCATGCCCGTGTAGCGCACCGGAACGGCCGACTTGCCGTCAGTCACCGCGAAGCTGATCTTCGGCCCGTCCTTGACGACGCTGCCCGTTTCGACGAGACCGCCGAGCCGCAACCGGCGGTCAGGCGCCGGCGGATTGGCGGCGATCTCGGAGGGCGTCGCGAAGAAGGCGATGCCATCGGACAGCGCGAACAAAATGAGCCCGACGGCGCTCGCGAGCACGAGGCCTGCCAGTCCGATCAAGGTGAGACGTCGCTGCTTTCGCGTCATCCTGGATTCCGCCTCACACGCCCATCATCAAGGTTTCGCCGCCGTAACGCCATTGTCCAGCGCAGCCTTCTCGACGCTCGCAAGAAGGTCGGGCTTGCCGGCCAGTGCCGTCCGCGCGCGCGCCAGAGCGGCCGTGGCCTCATCCGGCTTGCCGAGAACCATATAGGCGCGGAAAAGCCGCGACCATCCATCGGCGTCCTCTGGCGCTGCATCGAGCCGCGCTGCGAGGCCCGAAACCATGCCCTCGATCATCGCCTGCTGCTCGCCGGTCGATTTGCCAGCGGCCTCTGCCATGTCGGCGGCGCTTGGCCCGGGCGGAGGATTGGTCACCCGCTGCAGTTCTGCCTGCGCGACCGGCAGCCAGGGCGCGTCGGCGGGAGCGTCGGCGATCAGCGACTTCCACGCCGCGATCGCAGCGTCCTTGTCGCCGGTTTGTCCGACGGCGACAGCTTCATAGAAGCCGGCGCGGTCATTTTTCGGATCGAGCCTCAGCGCGCGGTCGAACGCCGCCTTTGCGTCAGACGTCACGAGGCCGCCGGCCTGACTGGTCAGCGCCTCGCCGAGCAGGGCCTCGCGATCGGCGGTCGAGCCGAGAATGCGGATGGCATTACCATAGGCGCGCACCGCATCATCGAAGCGACCGAGTTTCAGATAGACAGGGCCGAGCAGTTCCCAGCCGGCGCCGTCGCCGGGATCATCGCGCAGATGCTGCTCGACCTTGCCGATCAGCGTCGCGATATCCGCGTCGGCCGAAATCGTGCTGCGGCTCGCCAGCGGCTGATCCGGCGTCGAGGGCGATCCGAGCGTGAGATAGGTGCCGAGCGCCGCGATCGGCAGCAGGACGGCCGCGACGATGAACCCGGCCGTTGCGGCCCGCCGGCCGCCACCTTCGGACGTCGATTGAGCGGCATCGGGCCGGAGCAGGCGGCGGGACAATTCGATCCGCGCCGCTTCGGCCTCGCGCTCGCCGATCAGGCCGCGCTCGCGCTCAAGCTCGAGTTCGTTCAGCTGATCACGATAGATTGAGCGGGCGGACCCTTCGGCATCGGCCGGGCGGCGGCCAAGCGGCACCAGCACGGCCAGCGAAGCGAGGGCCGTCATCGCGGCCATGAGGATCCATTGCAGCATCGGTTCCATCCCGGCCCACTCAATAGCGGGCCGGGCCGCGCTCCGCATCCCGCAATCTGTCGCGGGGCCTGGAGGCTGTTTGAAAAGGTCGGTCGGATCGGTTGGCCGGGTCTTTTCGCGCCGCAGTTCGACGATGATCTCGCCGATATCGAAGGATATCGCCTTCGATCATCTCCTGCTGCGACACCTAAATCCCTCCGGCCGCCCTCAGCCGCCGACTTTTCAAACAGCCTCTTAGTTCACCGGGCGCCAGGTGCCGTCCGGCTGGCGGCAGGCGGTGCCGCGGGCCGTCTGGGGCTGGCCGTCGATCCAGATCTGGTGCGTGTAGTCGCGACACTCATAGGAGTTGACGCGGTAGCGCGGGCCGGGAATGACCTCGCCGCGGGCGCCGCCCTGCTGCCAATCGACCGGAGCGCCGGGACGGCCGGTCTCGAGTGCCTCGAACTGGGCATCAGCCGCGCGCTGCTGCTGTTGCGCATCGAGGCTGACGCCGATCGCATTGCCGATGAAGGCGCCGACGAGGCCGCCGGCGATCGTCGCCGCCACCTTGCCACTGCCCGATCCGAACTGATTGCCGACCAGGCCGCCGAGCGCGGCACCGCTGACGATGCCGACCTGCTGGTTGGTCGGCCCGCCCTGACAGGCTGCCAAGCCCAGGCTCGTGACTGCGATGACGACGAATGGTGCGATCCGCATGCTGCCTCTCATCCTTGCGACGCTTCGGCGTCGTTTCTACTGGGCGCCCTTCCTACAACAGGATGGCGGAAGTTTGATTACCGGAAGATGATCTTCAGTAATCAGGCCATGACTGCGGGCAGTCGAAGCTCGGCCCGGAGGCCGCCCAGCGGCGCGCGGTTCATTCGGAAATCGCCTTCATAAAGCGCGGCGAGATCGGTGACGATCGAAAGCCCGAGGCCGGAGCCCGGCTTGCTCTCGTCGAGCCGCCGTCCACGCCGCGTCGCTTCCAGCATTTCAGGCTCGGTCAGGCCGGGGCCATCATCGTCGATACGAATCACCAGCGCCTGATCGTCGTTCTCGCCCTCGAGCATCGCCGTCACGACGACGCGGCTCGCGGCCCATTTGCAGGCGTTGTCGACGAGGTTGCCGACCATTTCCTCGAGGTCCTGCTGCTCGCCGCGAAAGCGCAGCCCCGCCGCGACATCAAGCTCCAGATCGCGGTCGCCATGAATGCGGCTCATGGCGCGGACCAGCCGCTCCAGCGCCGGCTCGACCTCGGTGATGGCGCCGATGACCTTGGAGCGCGCCGCGATGCGGGCGCGATCGAGATGATGATTGATCTGCGTCCGCATGATCTCGGCCTGCTCGCTCACCTTCACAGCGAGCGGCCCCTGCCCGGCCCGCGCCTCATTGGTGATGACGCTGAGCGGCGTCTTCAGCGCGTGGGCGAGATTGCCGACATGCGTCCGCGCACGCTCGATGATCTCCTGGTTCGAGGCGATCAGCGCGTTGAGTTCCTTGGCCAGCGGCTCAAGCTCGGCAGGGAATGGGCCCTCGAAGCGCTGCTCGCGGCCGCTGCGCATTTCGGCGAGCCCGTGGCGGACACGGTCGAGCGGCTGCAGGCCCCAGCGGATCTGCACGCCGACCGCGACGATGAGCCCGATGCCGAACACGGCGAGCGTCAGCGCGACGCTGGTCTGGAAATTGCGGATTTCGGCTTCAAGCTGGCTGGCATTGCCGGCGATGAGAACATCATAGCGGTGATCGGCGTCGAAGATGATCGTCCGGCTGAGGACGCGCAGTTCCTGATTGTCCGGACCGGTCAGCACGGCCGATTCGACACCGTCGACCGTCCCGACATTGGTCGCCTTGGCGATGTCCAGCGTGTCGGTGGCGAGCGAACGCGAGGCCAGCACCACCGGACCGCCGGATTTGCGAACCTGCCAGTACCAGCCGGAATAGATGAGTTCGAAGCGCTGTTCGCCGAGATTGCCGGGATCGCCGAGCTGGCCCGGCGACTGCATCGCCAGATTGCCGACCAGCGTCTTCAGATAGACGCCGAGGCGCTCGTCGAAGCCGCGCTCCACCGTTTCGCGATAGAGCGAGGTCAGGATGAAGGCGGCGGCGATCAGCGCCACCGCGGCCCAGACCGAGGCGCCCGCGACGAGGCGGAAGGCGAGCGAATCGAAGCGCGGCTTCATGGGGCCTTCGGCGTGATGATCCGGTAGCCGAGGCCGCGAACGGTGTCGATGAGATCAGGCGCCACCTTCTTGCGCAGCCGGCCGACAAACACTTCGATCGTGTTCGAGTCGCGATCGAAGTCCTGATCGTAGAGATGCTCGATCAGCTCGGTCCGCGAGACGACACGGTCGCGGTGATGCATCAGATATTCGAGCACCTTGTATTCATGCGCCGTCAGCTTGATGGGGTTGCCATCGACCGTGACGCGTCCGGCCTTGGTGTCGATGCGGACGGGCCCGCATTCGATCTCGTTGGTGGCGTGGCCGGCGGCGCGGCGCACCAGCGCGCGGATGCGGGCGAGCACTTCCTCGATATGGAAGGGCTTGGCGACATAATCGTCGGCGCCGGCATCGATGCCCTGCACCTTGTCGCTCCAGCGGTCGCGCGCCGTAAGGATCAGGACCGGCATGTTGCGGCCTTCGCGGCGCCAGGCCTCGAGCACGCTGATACCGTCCATGCGCGGCAGGCCGATATCGAGAACGACAGCGTCATAGGGCTCGGTCTCGCCGAGGAAATGACCCTCCTCGCCATCGCGAGCGCTGTCGACCGTGTAGCCGGCCGTCTTCAGCGCGTCGGCCAGCTGGCGATTGAGATCGGGATCGTCCTCGACGACGAGAATGCGCATGAACTCCGCTCCGCTATCAGCGACCGGCGATCGCGCCGCTACGGGCGTCGATCTGCAGCCGTTCGACCTTGCCGCCCGCCCCGAGCACATTGACGACATAGACCAGCCCCCCGCCGCCATGGCAAAGCTGGGCCGAGACGACATCGCCCGACAGATTGCCGCGCACCTGGCTGAGCGAGATCGCCTCGCCGTTCTGCACCGCCTGCCGCGCCTCGCCGGGCGAGAGGCAGCCCTGCGCGCGGGCGGCTCCGCCCATGCCCGACAGGGCAAGGGCGGCCACGAGAAGCACGGCACTGATGCGATGCGTGAACATGGGGCCGTTTTAGCAGGAGCGGATGAACACCGGCTGAATGGGTAGCGCGGAACCGCAGGCGGAACAACGCGTCAAGGGCTTCCGAGCGGAACCTTCGCCACCCAGCGTCCATGAAGGGCGATCAGCGCGCCCGCGATGCTGCCGCCGGCCATCGCGATATCGATCAACGCCGAACGCTCGTCGGCGCCGAGTTCATGGCCGGCAAGAAGCGCGATGAGCGGCGCGAGCGCGGCGATGATCGCGCCCCAGGTGACCCGCGAGCGATACCAGGGCTCGGCATTCACGACATGGCCGAGCGCCGGATCGCCGGCGATGGCGTCGGCGACCGCTATGCCCAGCGCCGGCAGCTCCGCGCTGGAAATGGCGGTTCCGCTGCGCCCGGCCGCTGCCGTGATCGCCGGCGTGAGCGCATCCGCGAGGCGGACTGCAAGGGTCGAAGACTGGTTGTCGTCCTGCATCTGTATCTCCCTCATGCATGGCGCGGCCGGCGAAATGCCATGCCTTCGCCAGAATTCAGCGCAATAGCTTGAGCGCTGCGGGGGCAGCGGAGCGGTCCTATGCTGAAAGCGATTGTCGTTTCGGCCCTCGGCGGCGTCATGTCCGGCCATTTTGTGCGGAACGGCTGGAAAGCCATGTTCCTCGTCGTCGCGCTCATCGGCGCGGAAGCGACCTACGAGGTCATCCACCATCACTGGTCGGGCAGGCGCGATATCGGCGTCTTCGGACTGCTGGACACGATCGGATCCGGCGCGGTCCTGGTCGGCGAAGCTCTCTCGGTCTAGCCGGATGTCAGTCAGGCGAGGCAAAGCAAGCTGTTTCGTCCGCGATCAGTCCGCGGAAGCGGCCGGCATCGGTGGCAGCACCCCCTGCCGCCGTAGCTTCATCGTCTTGATCAGCCGGCGCGCCCACCGCTGAGCAGGTTGCTCGACGACGAGATGCATCAGGTACGCCGCTCCAAAGGCGGCTGCGATCGCCAGGATGGTGCGAATGACGAAGGGCAATGGCGAGGGATCGAGCGCGTTCAGGACAAAGATACCGACCGGTAAATGGATGAGGTACAGCGCATAGCTAATATCGGCACAGAACGCGATCGGACGCGGGCAATGTCGAAGCCCCGAGACCATCAGCCCGTAGAACAGGCCGATTGCGAAGACATAGTTCCAGATACGACCGCTGTCGCTCCGGAACAATTCGTCGGGAAAGCGACCGTTATAGACAGAGATGAACATGCCGGCACAGACGAAGATCAACGCCATCGCTGCCCGGATGCTGATCTGCCTCTGCTGCTCAAGATAGAAGATACGGCCGATGAAGAAGATCGGAAGATAGACGGTGAAATAGCCGAAATATGCCATCTGTGGCGAGATCCGCATCGGGAAGACGACAACGCAGTAGAGCAGCATCATCCAGAGCGTCGCCTTGACCGGTGTCTTCTTCATGCTGCCAAGCAGGATGAACACTATCGCGTAGAATATGAGCTCTGGGATCAGGCTCCAGACGACGGAGATAGCGCGCGGCGACGGCACGATCCAACTGATGAGAAGCGCGCTCTTCACAAAGTCGACGAGGCGGCTGGCATCGGTCGAGTAGATCGGACCGATATTGGTGAATTCCGAGATCTTCACGATGATGTAGGTGACCGCGGTCGCGGCGAAGAGGGGCGGGAAGATCCTGAGCACGCGCTTGACCAGGAACTCCATCCGCGTTTCACGTACGGCCACCGCGCTGATGATGTAGCCGCTGATCAGAAAAAAGATCACGACGCCAAGATGGCCGCCGCCATCGGAGATTTGCATCGGCGCAAGGATCACCAGCTTGTATAACTGGAATACTGACCAGTTCGTCTTGCGCTCGAGCAGCCAGAGGCCGGGGACATGCGCAAACACGACCAGAAGCGGGGCAATGCCGCGCAGCAGGTGGATGAATACGATATCGCGCTTCTGTCCGCCGCCGTCGAGCATTCTTGGATCGGCTGTTACCAACGTGCAGTCCTCGCCCAGACCATCCCTATCGTTGATCCTCCCATAGCCAGAACTGGCGGTAAGTTCAAAGGTCCAGTCCGAACTGGGCGCACCGACGACGGAAATTCGGTCCTTCACAAAAAGTGGGAACCCACCGGAACTCCTATGCTCCGTCCGGGTTGATTGATCGGATCGCGCAAGCGGTCCACCAGCCGGTCCCACACCGGTGAGCCCGCCGATCCCCCGACGGCGGGCTCTTCTGTTTTCTGCGCCCGGCACCGCTCTTTTTGCGATGGCGCAATCTTCATCATTCCTCAATCAATTATGACTCTGCTCCGCGCGGGATCTCGCGGGCATCGGGTGGTGCGGGATTCGTCTCTTTCCTGAAAGGCCGAAACATGATGAAGCAGATGTCGTGGCGCGCCGCAGTCCTATGCGGTTTTCTCGGACTGGCGCCGTTCGCGGCACCGGCCCTGGCAGCGGACGAAGCGCCGAAGCCGATCATCGAGCAGGGTGCGCTCGATCTCCTGAAGAAGATGAGCGACACGCTGAAGGCGGCGAACGCCATCGAGCTGTCGGTTACTGACTTCCGCGAGGTTCCCTCCTCGCAGGGCCAGATGATCACCTTGGCGACCACTGCTGACATCACCACCGAGCGGCCGAACAAGTTCCGCGCCGAAGCGGTCGTCAACGGCGCCGAGACCAGCTTCATCTATGACGGCAAGACCTTCACGGCGCTCGACAAGACGAAGAATCTCTATGTTTCGGGCGAGATCGGCGCCGACAAGATGGAGACCTTCTTCCAGAAGCTCGCCGAAGCGCGCGGCATCGAATTCTCGGTCGCCGATTTCCTGTCGAGCGATCCCTATGCGATCTTCTCCAAGGGGCTGACCAACGCCTATGATGTTGGCACCGCGACCATCGATGGCGTCGTCACCGAACATCTCGTCTTCGCGGCGAAGGGCCTCGAATGGCAGCTGTGGATCGATCCGACGACGAGCCTGCCCCGCCTGTTCACGGTCATCTACAACGATGTGCCGCGCGAGCCGCGCTTCCTCGTCAGCTTCCGGTCGTGGAACCTGAAGGCGACGCCGGCTGCCGATGCCTTCACCTTCACTCCGCCGAAGGACGCCACCTCGATCAGCTTCCTGCCTGCTGGCACGCCCTGATCCGACCCCGAGACGCTGAAGGAAACATCATGTCGAAGAGCCTTGTTTCGAAAACCGTTCTCTCGCTTCTCGCGGCCGGAGCCCTGATCGCTTCGGCGATGCCGGCCTCTGCCTGGGTGGCGGCCCATGGCGCCGGCGCATGGCGCGGCCCGGCTGGCGGCGTTCACACCTATAGCGGCGGTTTCGTCGCCGGTGGCGGTCCGCGCTATGGCTATGCCCCCCGTTACGGCTATGGCTGGGGCGCGCCGGCCGGCGCTGTCGCCGGTGCCGCAGTTGCCGGCGCGGCGGTCGGCCTCGCGGTCGGTGCCACCGTCGCCTCGCTGCCGCATAGCTGCACCACGATCGCCGGTCCCACGGTCATCTATGGCTGCGGCGGCGTCTATTACAGCCCCTATTACGCGCCATCGGGCGTCGTCTACCAGGTGGTTCCCGCTCCCTATTGAGTGAGCCAGCGGCTGGGCGGTGCTACAGCGCCGTCCAGCCCGCGACCTTGCGGACGACAACCGCGTCCGCGGCCTTGTCATAGGCAATCCAGCCGATTTCCGGCGTCACGAAGATCCAGGCGCCGTCGACGAACAATGCCAACGCGCCGCTATGTCCAGCCCAGGCACCGGAGGGCGAGGCGCCGAGCAGATAGCGCGCGCCTTCGACCGGACTGCCCGGCGGCGCCACGGCGCCCGATGCCTCGACGGCCAGTTGAACGATCCCGTCCAGCCGTCGCAGCGCCTCGTTATGCGTCACATGTTTCTGGGCCTGAGCGGCGGCGATATAGGGCAGCGCCAGATGCGGCGTCGCAAGCGGGTCAGACATCGATCGTGATCTCCGTGGCAAGGCCCGCACCGACGGTCGGGCTCAACTGGCTGACGCGGGCGGTGAAGACAGCGTGCGGTGACGACAGCACCGCCGCGAGCTCGCCGGCCGTGAACAGCGCGACTGGGCTGACGACCACGCGGCTCGCCTTCAATACAGCCCCCTCGAAAAGCTCGACGCGGTAGGCCTCGCTCGCCTCCCCGAGCGGGACCTCGACCTGGTCCCAGCGATCCCCGTCCTGCCGCGTCTGGCGGATCCATGCGAGGGCGACATCGCCGCCGGCATCGCGCTTCCCGCGCAGATGGACCGGCGCCAGAGGCAGCAGCCCGCGTCCCGCAACCCTGAATGCACGGTCGGTGAATTGATCGGCGTCATAGGGACTGCCGAGCGGCCCGGCGCGCAAACGCTTCGAAAGCCCGATTTCGCCTGCATCGAGCGCGAAGAGCGGCGTCGCGGCATTGAGGCGGAAGAAGCGCGCGCCGGCCGCGTGACCACGCGCGGCGAGATCCGTCGTCCCGCCCTGCCCGCGCAGCAGGCCGGATAGCCGCCAGCGCCCGGCGCCGACCAGGATCGCATCGCGGAACTGGATCAGCTCGAACCCATCGGCCTCGTTGCCGATCGCGGCGAGATTGCCCCCGTTCAGCACGGCTTCGAGCGGCAACGCCGAGAGCGCACCGGCTGAGAGAGCGACCTCGATCACGCTCGCCTCATCGAAGCGCGCCACCGGTCCCGGTGGGACGGCGGTGGCGATTGTGCCGAGCGTCGCGCGCTGGTCGATGCGCTGGCGGGCGAGATAGCCCGCCTCGGCGCTGCCGATTGCGATCGATACCGGCCCCGACCATGGATCGGAAAACACGGCGAGGCGTGGCGCCGCGCTGGGCTCGGCGCCAGTGAGGGAGGGCAGATCGAGCACGACGACATCCGGCGGTCCCGCCTCGGCGCGCCAGGTCGGCGGCGCACTGGCGCCACTGCCGACCGGCTGCGCCGAGGCGGTCGGATCGAGGGCGCGCGCCTCGATGCGGCGCGCTGTTCCGTCCTCGACCCGAGATACCTGCAAAAGCCGCGTGCTGTCCTGCTGCGTAAAGGCGATGACATCGGCCGCCTCCAGCGCCAGCACCGAGGGCGGCAGCGCAAAGGACAGCGTCTCGCGCCCATCCCAGATGTCCTGCAGCCGCGCATCGGCCAGCGCCACAGCGACGCCGTCATCGGTGACCATCGCCGCGCTCAGCGAGGATTGCCGGCGGCTCGCCGTTTCCAGCCGCCGCGAGGTGACCTGGCGGCTGCGATAGTCCGAAAGACCATCATAGAAGCCAAGCGCCAGTTCCGCTGGCAGCTCAGTCTCCTGCGCCCTGCGGATCGTCACGAGCGCCGAGCCGTCTTCTTCCACGAGATCGTCCGTGCTGATCGCAAGCCTTGGCAGACCGCGGCGGATGAAGCGCACCCCGGCGCCGGACTCCGCCACGGCAAAGGCAAACATGTCGGCGAGCGGCTTCAGCGCATCGCGCGCCGAGCCGATGCGCTCGACGACATAGCCGTCCAGCATGCCGTCGAGATCGCCCACTGCGCCGCCGGCAATGCCATAGTCGTAGAGAATGCGTCCGACGAGACGGCTGACCGGCAGCGCGCCGAGGCGACCATTGAGCCAGTGACCGGTCTCCCAGTTGCCGCCATCCGACCAGACATCGCCAAGCAGCGGAAAGGCCGGATAGGGCCGCGAATCCCAGGCCCAGACATGGCTCCAGCGGACATCGACCATGCGGCCGCCATAGACAGGCGAGATGGGATTGCGCGCCGGCACGAAGCCCGGGGCAGCCGGGTCTCGAAAAGTGAGCAGCGCCGAAAGCGCCCGCTCCTGCATCAGCGCGTCGCGGCCGCCATGCGAAAAATGCGGCAGCCTGATACCGCCGACCTTCGGGTCAGGAAAGACATTGGGCTCGTTGGCGCCCTTGTCGACGGCCGGGCAGCCAAGCTCGGTGAACCAGATCGGCTTCATCCCGCCGAGCCAGGCGGTCGGCGTTGCCGCCTCGACGCCGCCCAGCCGATCGAAATGCCGGTTCGTCCACCAGTCGGTGATCGCCTTGTAGCGATAGATCCAGGGCTTGCCATAGGCGCCGTCGGTGATCGGCGAGCGGATCTGCGCGGCGCGATCGGCGGTGCTGGTATAATACCAGTCGAAGCCTTCGCCGCCCTCGATATTGGCCTGGAGATAGGCGATGTCGTGCCCGCTGTCGGCCACCGCGGCGTCGCGATGCGTGCTGCCGTCGCGCCAATCGGCAAGCGGCACATAGAGGTCGATGCCGACAGCATCGATATTGCTGTCGGCCCAGAGCGGATCGAGATGGAAATGCGCGTCGCCGCTGCCATCGCCCGGCTGGTGACCGAAATACTCACTCCAGTCGGCGGCATAGCTGATCCGCGTCCCGGCCCCGAGCACGGCGCGGACATCGGCGGCGAGCGACCGCAGCGCGGCGACGAAGGGATAGGCCGAGGGACCCGAACGCAAGGTCGTCAGCCCGACGAGTTCAGAGCCGATCAGGAAGGCATCGACGCCGCCCGCCGCGACGCAGAGATGCGCCGCATGCAGCACCATGCGGCGATAGGTCCACTCGGCCGGGCCGGAGTAGACGACATTGCCGCCCGCGACGGCGAAATCGGCCGGCACGGCGCTGCCCATGAAGGCCGCGATCTCGGCCGTCATCGCCGCCGTCTTGTCGGGCGTGCCGGGCCGCCCCGGCGCGATCGAAGCCGTGATCCGCCCGCGCCAGGGATAGGCCGATTGATTGCCATAGCCATAGGGATCGACGAGGCCGTTCGACGGGGACACGTCCATCATCAGGAACGGATAGAAGGTGACGCCGAGGCCGCGCGCCTTGATGTCGGCGATCGCCCTGACGACGCTGCCATCGGATGGCGTGCCGCCGAATGCTGGCCGGCCGTCGACCTGGCTGACGAGACGCGCGGCGTCGCGGGCGAGCCCGGCAACGCTCCATGCGGGCGAAGTCGTCGCCGTCGCGGTCTCGACACGCGGCGCCACGGTGCAGCGATCGGCGCGGAGATCATCGCCGAACCAGCTGACGGCCAGCGCCGCGCGCTCCAGATGCGGGCAGATCGCCTGCAATTCGTCGAGCGAGGCGCGCCAGTCGGTCTTGGCGCCATCGATATGGCGGTTGAGGGTATCGCGGCTGCCCACGGTCCCGATGCGATAGACCGGCTCCGGATCATAGGCGAATTCGGACGCCGCCGGGATGATCACAACCGCGCGGATCGCCTCCTCGACGCCGCCGATCGGACGGAATACCTCGAAGGCGAGCTGCGGCAGGCGGTTGCCATAGGCAGCGACCGGCAGCCGCTCGAACACCACCACCGCCGTGCCGCGATAGGCAGGCGTTCCCGAGGCGCCCTGCTTGGCCTCGATCAGGCTGTCGGCCGGCTGGCTCTCGATGCCGGTCAGCAGCCGCCAGGTGACCGTCGAGAGGTCGAGTTCCTCGCCATCGGCCCAGCAGCGGCCGACTCGTGCCACCGGCCCTTCGCAAAGGCCGATGGCGAAATTGGCATAATAGGCATAGTTCGTGACGCTCGGGCCGCCCTTGCCGCCCTCCTCGCTCGTCACTTCCTCGAAGCGCGTCGCCCAGATCACCTGGCCCGAAAGACGGCCGCGGCCATAAAGCCGCGGGATCGGCGCGCCCTCCTCCGAGCGTTGCACGTCGAGATCGGAGAGTCGCGCGCCCTCGGTGGACGTGCCGAACAGCTGCTGATCGATGATGCTGCCGGCGAGCGCGCCGACCGCCGCGCCGATCGTGGCGCCGAGCGGGCCGAACACGCCGCCGATCGCCGCACCGGCAGCCTGGAGGACGATCGTCGCCATCAGAGGGTCACTCCCGGAAACGAAAAGGCGAAGGCAAGCCGCCGCGCCCACCAGGGTGTCAGCGAGGCCATCGCGACGGCGGCGCCGTCATGCGCATGGATGAAGCGGCCGGGCTCTGCGAGGATCGCGGCATGCTTGGCCGGCAGGCCCTCGCGCCAGCGGAAGAGCAGCAGGTCGCCCGGCAGCGCCTCCGCCGGATCGACGCGCATCATGTGGCGCGTGGCGGCATCGCGCAGCGTCTCGGCCCCGCGCGCCTCGGCCCAGTCAGGCGTATAGGCCGGCATCGCCTCGGGCTCTTCGCCATAAACCTCGCGCCAGACGCCCCGCACGAGGCCGAGGCAATCGGCGCCGACGCCTTTCAGCGAGGCCTGATGGCGATAAGGCGTGCCGAGCCAGCCGCGCGCGGCGAAAACCAGCGCGTCGCGTGTGACGGATGTCATGAGATGGGTTCCGATCGGTTCAGGAGACGACCGGGCTGCCGTCATTATGGCTGCCCGAGCGGGCATAGCCGAGGCTGAAGTCATTGCCCGGCATATGCGGGAAGCCGCGGAAATTGAGCGCGTTGGCGAACGTGTCGCGACAGGTCGAGAAGCGCTTGTCGCAGCCGGCGGTGAGCGCCATCACGTCGCCGGCGGCGATCGCCAGCGGCGCCGCTGTCCAGAGTTCGATCGTCATGACGCCCTCGATCACCCGCTGTGCCTTCACGGCGCTGGCAAATCCGGCATTGGCGCCGCTCGCGAAGATGGCGCGGCCACGCTCGAACCAGCCCGGCGCGAATCCATCGATGCCGCTGACGGCCAGAAGCCGGGCATCGCTTGCCGAGACGACGGTCGCGCTGGCCGCGAAGGCCGCTGCGGTCAGGTCGACGCCGCATCTCGCATCGCCGAGATCGGCGTCGCAGGCGGCGCGGAAGCTGCGGCCGCGCGGCGCGTCGAGCGCGGCGAGCGGCCCGCGGATCTCTGCCCGGAAGGCGCCATCCTCGCGCACCACCTCGCCGATATGGCCGGCGCTGACCAGGAGCCGCTCGTCGGGAAGCTGCCAATTGACGGCAAACACCTCGACGCGGGCATGATCGAAACGCCCCCTGGCGAGGTCAGCGTCGCTGACGCGCTCCGAAGAGAGAGCGCCGGCGACCTCCAATCCGCCGGTCGAAAAACCCTCGCCTGCCGTCGCCTCGCTGGCCGAAAGGCCGCTCGCGGCCTCGAAGACCGTGCCTTGGAAGCCAAGGTCGCGATCATGGTCGGTGAAGCCGAGCACGGTCCCGTCCGCAAGCGTGACGCGCCAGCATTGGCAAAGCGTCGTCGCCTCACCGGCAACATGGGCGGCAAGTCCTGGCGGAAGCGTCTTCACGGCCGGATCTCCACCAGCGGGATCGAGGGGATCTCGCCGGCCTCGAACGCAGCGAGATTGATGGTGAGGACGTCGGTGTCGAAGCGCACCGGGACGTCGAAGCGAAACCCCGCCGTCACCAGCGCCCCGGCCGGGGGAACATGGCCGGCAGCGAAGGTGACCATCCCGGTCGCATGATCGATCGCGACATTGGCGGGGCCGACCGCGACCGAAGCGACGGCGAGGCTGACGCTGCCGGCCACGGGCTTGGCGATGACACGGTCATAGGCCGCGAAATCGCCGCCATAGCGCTTCACGAGCTGGAAGCGTGCCGTTGTGCCGTCGCCGGTGCCGATCTTCTGGTCGAACGGCGTCGGTGCGGCTCCGGGCGCGGCCGAGGCGTCGTCGGTCCGGTCGCGCCAGCGGAAGCCGAACAGCCGCCCACGCCGCTCCTCGAAGAAGGCGATTACTTCATGGATGTCGGCCAGCGAGCGCACGCCATAGCCGGCGTCATAGCGGCGGCGCGAGTCGGCCCAGCGCTGGTTGCGTTTCTCGCGGCTGGATCCGAGCGCCACGATCTCGGTCTTGCGCTCCGGCCCGCCGCTTGAGCGGAAGGCGATCCCTGTCGGAAAGCGGACATCATGAAAACTCTCGATGAGCGGCATGGTCTCTCCTAAAGGCCGCGCCGGCCGCGGCCGACGGCGCGCGCGAGCGAGGCCGTCACCTGCGCCTCGGATTTGCGGAAGCTCGCGGCGTCCGGGGTCTGGATGGCGACATTGACGGTGACATTGCCGGAGCCGCCGCCCGCGCCGACGCCGAGCCGTCCATCGGCACCGCGCTGCAACGGCAGGATCGCCTCGGCGCCCGCCTCCCCGGCAAGGCCGAGCCCTTTCCCGAGCGGGAAATAGCTCGGCCGCGAGACGACGCCGCCATCGGCAAACGGCACGACGCCGCCCTTGGCGAAGGCCGTCGTGCCGGCCTGGCCGACAATGCCGGACAGCAGGCCGCCCACGCCGCTCTCGATCGGCTTCAGCGCCGCGCCGAGCGCGATCGAGGACAGCCTGAGCGCCAGCGACTTCAGGACATCCTCGAAGTCCTTGCCGCCCGTCACCGCGCCGGTGAAGGCCTTCCCGATCGCGCCGGAAAAACTGTCGGCGCGCTTGGCGAGATCATCCAGCGCCGCGCGGAAGCCGCTGGTATCGGCGCTGACCTTGACGGAAAGTTCGTCGACGACGGTCGGCATGGCTCAACCTCCTGAACGGGCATCGGGATAGCGGCGCAGCAGCGCCTCAAGAGCGGCATGGTCGAGCGGCGCTGCCGTGCGCCCGCCGAGGCCCTCGATCGCGGCGGCGAGTTCGCGTGGTGTCAGGGCCCAGAAGTCGCGGCTCGAGAGCCTGAGCACGCCGAAGCCGATCGCCATGGCATCGCGCCAGGGAAAGGGTGACGCGCTCACACCGCCGCGCCGCCGAAGGTCGCGGTCAGCAGTTCGGCGGCAATCCGCGCGAAGCCGGCGGCGCCCCCCTCGGCCCGCATGGCCGCCACTTCACCGTCGCCAACGCTCGCCCCGGCGCCGCGAAGACCCGCGCCGATGATGCGGACGAGATCGAGCGCCGCGAGCCGCCCTTCCGAGAAGCGCTCAGCCAGCGCGGAGAGATCCGCCGCGCCGAACGCGGTTTCAAGCTCCGCCAGCGCGCCGAGCGTCAGGCAGAGAACATGGCGGCGGCCGTCGAGCACCGCGTCGATCTCGCCGCGATGCCGATTGGCGACCGGGCCTTCAAGCAATGCGGTCATCCTCACGCCTCCGCGAAGGCGATGGCGCCGGCGGATTCGAGCGCCAGCTCATAGGTGACGGCGCCGTCATGCTCGCCGGCATATTCGAGCGCGGTGATCTGGAACGGCCCGGAGATGGTGCCGAAATCAGGGATGATCAGTTGGTAGCTGCGGATCGTCCCGTCGAAGAAGAGGCCGCGCATCGCGGCGTCGCTGGCCGCGTCACGGAAAATGCCGGCGCCGGAAAGGCTGGCCCGACGGACGCCCGCCCCCGCCAGCAATTCGCGCCAGCGTCCGGCCGAGTCGGTATCGGTGATGTCCACCGTTTCGGCGTTGAAGGCGATGCGCCGGGTGCGAAGCCCGGCCACGGTCTGGAAGGCGCCGGCCCCGGTGGTGTCGATCTTCAGGAGAAGATCCTTGCCCTTCTGCGCGGTCATGGGATGTCCTTTCGGCTCGTGATTTGCGCCCTCGAACGGCCGCGATGCGCGCTAGGATCGGCGCGGCAAGGCGGAGGCGCATGATGGACGGGTTGGTCGGATCGTCGGATGTCGCGCGGGCGAGCCTCGAAGACCTCGCCTTCGTGATGGCAGCCGAGCGGATCGAGGCCTATGCCGACCTCGTCGGCCGTTCGAGCGAAGCGCAGCATCGCGCCTTCATGGCCGATGACCGCCACGCCTATTTCATCGGCCGGCAGGAAGGCCGCCCGATCGGTTTCGTCATCATCCGCGACTGGCAGTCCTGGGACGGCGTCGCGCTGGTGAAGCGCATCGTCGTCACAGAGCCCGGCCGCGGACTTGGCCGCGCGCTGCTTTCCCGCGTCATTGATCGCGTCTTCGAGGAGACGACCTGCCATCGGCTGGCGATCGGGCTCTTCCCCGAGAACCAGCGCGCCCGCCGCACCTATGAACGCGCCGGCTTCCGCGTCGAGGGAACGGCCCGCGGGGCGGTGTTCTTTCAAGGCGAACATCGCGACGAACTCGTCATGGCGATGCTGCGCCCGGATTGGGAGGCCCTTCGGCGGGCCTGATACGCTCGGTCCTATCCCTCCACCAGCGCCGCCAGTCTGACCACGCCATGCTCGGTGATGCCGTCGGGATCGCGGCGGACTTCGGCGAAGGTGGCGCGCAGCGTCACGAGGTGATGGTCGGCGAGCGCCAGCGGCTCGTCGTGCAGCAGGCGCATCAGGATGCCGGCGATCGCCCAGGCCTCCTTCTTGCCGCCTTGGCGCGACCAGACATGCAGCGTCAGGCTGATGTCGCCACCATCCGTCGTTCCATCGCTCCAGTCGGATTGACCGGTATCGCCGAGCGTCACGAAAGGAAACGCCGTGCCGCGCGGCGCGCCGTCATGGATGCGCGGCCCGCCCAGCGCCGCGAGAAGATCGGCATCGGCGACAAGCCGCGCGCGGATGGCAGCCTGCAGGTCGAGTGCGGCCGGGTTCATATCGTCCTCCGTTTCATCCGGCCGATAGCCGGAGCAATGACCGGGTCGCTGGCGCTGTCGAGCGCGCCAAATTCGCGGGCGAAGAGGCCGGGGCCGGTCAGCGTCACCATCGCGCCGCCATCGCGGGGCGCCGTCGCAGCGCTCGACCCCGGCGCGCTTGCGGCGAGAGCAGCGGCCGCGCGCCGCGCCTCGCCGCTGAGCGCCGCCGCGATCGGCCGGCGCGCGGCCGCCATGATGCGGCGGGTCAAATCCGTTCCGCTCATGGCGTCTCCTCGCGGGCCTCGATCAGAAGAAAGCGGCGGCGCTCGTCGGGGTCAGTGACGGTGTTGATGGCCAGCAGCCGGCCACGATGGCGGATCCGCATGCCGGCCATGACGTCGGTGCGATGGCGGATGGTGACGCGGTGGGTGATCGCGCTGCCGAGCCGGTCGGAGCCGGTATCGCCGACGGCGCGCACCGGCTCGATGGCCGCCCAGACGGCGGCGAGCGGCGACCAGCTGGCGATGCTGCCGCCTGCGCCATCCGCGCTTTGCGCCGCCTGTTCGATCGTGATGCGATGGGCGATCCAGCCCGGTTCGAATTCGCCTCTCACAGCTGGCGCACCTTGTAGGGCGCGATCAGCGCGTCGAAGCCGGGCGGCGCGATGGCACCGGCGAACTCATGCCCGACCATGCCGCGCGCCTCATACCAATTGGCGACGAGCACCATGACCGCCTGGCGCAGCGGCGCCGGAACGTCGATCGAGGAGACGCCATAGCCGGCGACGACGTCGATCTCGATGCCGTTGTCATAGAGCGCCGGCTGGGGCCGAAGCTTCGCGATGAGCCGGGCCGGCAATGAGGAACCATCGACGCGCCAGTTCTCCGGGCCCCATTGCCGCGCAACGCCGGCGACATCGTAGAACGTCACCTGATTGACCGCGATGAGCGGCGACAGCGGGATCGGCACGGACCGGCCCTCGGGCCATTCGTCGAGATAGATCCGCCAGAGCTGATGGACGAGGCAGCGGCGCGTGACGGCCTCGATATGGACGCGCGCCGCGACGATTGCCGCCTGCAGCAGACGGTCCTCGTCGGGCGTATCGAGCCGCAGATGCGCCTTCACATCGGCGAGCGTCACGGGCTCGATCGTCGGCCCGGAAATGAGCGCGGTGGTCATGAATGCCTCCTTGAAATGCCTGCCAGGGAAAAAAGAAGCGGCGCCACGGTGACCGTGGCGCCGCCCGGGCGTCGGCTGCGGCGGGAGGCACGCCATCAGCCAACACCGACGTCAAAAGCTTGAGAACAGCAGACGGCCCTTCAAACGCCGGCCTGGCGCAACGGACGGCCGTTGCCGAGGCGGATCGGAAATCCCCTTGGCGTCCCCCATGCCATTGGCTGTCATTGCCGGGCTTGACCCGGCAATCCAGTCGTCTGGAGTGCTGCCATAGAGTGGAGGGGGACGGCGCGACCCACTGAATGAGCGACGCGCGAAAGGAAGGCTGGATTGCCGGGTCAAGCCCGGCAATGACAGCAAGTCCGGCAACAACAGTAGAACGAGACCGTCCCTCGCAGGCCGACCTGGCGCAACCCGCCGCCCCCAGGAAGGGTGGCCGGTTGGGTCAGGCCGTGCCGAAAAGGGCGGTCTTCGAGAACCGGGGCGGAGCGTACTTCAGTACGTGAGCACCGGAAGCGCAGGAGACTGCCCTTTGCAGGCCGGCCTGGCGCAACCCGCCGCCCTTCCTAGGTTGTGCCGAACTTCAGGAGCTTGATCGCATCAAAATCCTGGACCCCGCCGCCGACGCGCTTGGTGGTGTAGAAAAGGACATAGGGCTTGGCCGAATAGGGATCGCGCAGGACGCGGACGCCGAGGCGGTCGACGACCAGATAGCCGCGCTTGAAATCGCCGAAGGCAAGCGCGAGCGCATTGGCGCCGATATCCGGCATGTCCTCCGCCTCGGAGACCGGGAAGCCGAGCAGCGAGGCATCGCCGCCGGCGACGGCCGCCGGCTGCCAGAGATAGTTGCCGTCGGCATCCTTGAGCTTGCGGATGGCGGCCTGCGTGCGGCGGTTGAGCACGAAGCGGGCATTGGCCCGGTAACCGGCTTTCAGCGCATAGACGAGGTCGATCAGCACATCCGACGGGTTGGAGGCCGGCAGCGCGCCCGAAACGCCGGTCAGGATGTAGCCGAGCTTGCCCCAGGCCCAGGTCGATTCCGCCGCCGTCGTGTAGCTGAGGAAGCCCTTCGGCTTGTTGGTGCCGTCGCCGGTGATGAAGGCCGTGCCTTCCTGCGCCGCGAAGGCGGCTTCGACCTCGGCGCCGAGCCACTGGTCGATATTGACCGCGCTGTCGTCGAGCAGGGCCGCGGTGGCCGCCGGCATGGCGTAGAGCTCCATCGCCGGGAAATCGAGCGCGGCGATGGTCGGCGAGGTCGTCTGGCTGCGCGCGTCGGTCTCGCCGGCCCAACCGACCGCCGGACCGGCCGTCATGAACGGCTTGCGATAGTTGCCGCTGGAGACCTGGCGCACATCGGCAATGGCGCGGATCGGCGAGATGGCGGCAAGGCGCTTGCCGATCTCGGCCTCGGTCTCGATCGGCACGAGATAGCCGCCATCGGGATTGGAGCCGGACGAAAGCGCCTTCTGCTCCAGCCGGCGCATGCCGTCCTCGTCGCCACCGCGCACATAGGCCTCGAATGCGGCTTTGTGCTCGCTCGGCCGGCGTTCGCCGCGCGGTTCGCCGGAAAGCGGGGGACGGCGGCTCTTCAGCGTCAGCTCGTCCAGCGTGCGGTTGATGCGGTCGAGTTTCTCGACCGTCAGCGGGTCAGCCGACAGCTTCTGCTCGATCTCGCCGAGCCGCTCGTCATTCGTTTCCTTGAACGCCTCGAAGGCATGCAGAAAATCGTCGAAGGCGGCCCCGATCTCGCCATGCTCGGCAGCCTTGGTTTCGGACGGCTTGGCGTCCGCGGCCTTGCGTTCCGGCGCCTTGGTGGCGCGCAGGTCTGGGGTCGGCTGGTTCATTTCGGATTCCTTTGGTTGAGGGAGCGCGCCGCGCGGCGCATGCGGAGCGCGAGCCGGGCAGCCGGCTGTGGAGCACGGGACTTGACGGCCTGGACGCGGGCATCCGGCTGCATGGGGAAGGTCACGATCGAGATTTCCCAGAGGTCGATCTCGGTCAGGTGGCGCACGCCGCTCGCCCGGTCGGCCCGGGCGCGCACCGTCTTGAAGCCGATCGAGAGCCCGTCGAGCGCGCCGGCTCGCATCAGGCTCGCGACATCGCGGCCCCGCGCCACATCGAGCATCAGCCGGCCACGGACGAAGAGGCCACGCTGGTCTTCCCGGATCTCGGTCCAGACGCCGATCGGCTCGGTCGGGTCGTGCTGGTAGAGCATGCGGATGCCGGAAACCTGTCGCCGCGCGATCGAGCGTAGGAACGCCCCGGGCAACACGACATCGCCCGAGAGGTCGGCCGAGCCGAAGAGGCTCGCATAGCCCGAGAAGGCACCCTCGGCATCGACGCCGGAAAGATCGACCGCCGCCGCCTTTTGTTCGAGAGCGGGAAACGCGGCCGGATAGCCAGGTTGAGACATGCATTCTCCTTCGCCGGCCGGGGTGGGGGCCGCGTTGCTGGACAGATTTTCAAGAGGGGTCGGAGGATCGATTGACGACTGGTGACGTCGCGACTATTTTTCTAGTCATCAAACGGAGGCCGCGATGCTCACGGTCAATCTCGCTCACGCCAAAACTCATCTCAGCGAGTTGCTCGACAGGGTCGAGGCTGGCGAAGACGTCGTGATCACCCGTCACGGCCGGGCGGTTGCTCAGCTACGCGCGGCCGAAATGCCGAAGAAGTCGATCCCGTTCGAGGAACTGGCAGCCTTGCGTGCCAGCCTGCCGAAACTCGACCGGTCGAGTGCGGAGCTGTTGCGAGAAATGCGCGACGAGGAGCGCTGAACAGCCGCGATGGTCTATTTCGACACCAGCTTCCTGGTGCCCCTGGTTTTGCCGGAAGAGACCAGCGGCGACATCGTGGCGTTCATGATCGCGTTCGGCGAACGAGCGGCCACGACCAGTCACTGGACGGGGGTCGAATTTGCTTCGCTGATCGCGCGGCAGGTGCGCATGCAGCGAATTGATGCCAATGCCGCAGCGCGGGCGACGGCCGGGTTCGAGTCCCTGATCGAAGGCCGTTTCACCGTCATCCTGCCTGGACAAGACGACTTCGACCTCGCACGCCGCTATCTCGCACAGGCAGAGACCGGTCTTCGTGGCGGCGACGCCCTGCATCTCGCAATAGCCGCCAATCGCAACGCCGAACGCATCTTCACGCTCGACAAGGGCTTCGCGCGAGCGGGCGGCATGCTCGGACTGCCGGTGTCCGGCCTTGCTGACCGCTAGGCACCTCACCGTCGCGCAAGCAGCCTTTCCAGCACGCCCGCGAAATCGCGGAAAACGGCGTGGTGATCCTGCCTCGAATGCTTCAGAAGCTGCTTGAGGATCGCGGGCATTGTCTTGTCTCCTGAACGTGTTAGCCGTCGTCGTTGAAAAAGTGATTCAGCCGCGCGATCTCGGCGACGAAATCATTGAAGCGCCGATTGGACGCGGCGAGTTCGCGCAGCGTCCAGATCAGCAATCCGCTCGAACTGGTCGCCCACAGGAACAGCGCGAGATGGGCGAGATCGCCGCGCGTGGCGAAGGCGCGGGTCAGCTCGTCCATGCCGCGCCCCCCTCGCCGCCTGCATCTTCGGCCGGGCCATAGCCGACCGCCTGGCGCTTCTCGTCGCGTGTGATGAAGCTTGCCGCCTCCACGCGCCGCCAGAGCGACTCGCGCTCGGCCGCCAGCGCGTCGATGGCGTCGGCGTCGTAAGTGAGCCGCACCGAAGGGCCGTAGGCAGGGCGGAGCCAGCAGGCGAACGCCGCCCCCGTGCGGCCGACCAAAGGCAGCACGGTCTGCCGCCAGAAGGCGCGGTTGGCTTCTGCGTAGTTGGCATAGGTGTTGTCGCCGGGCAGGCCGAGCAGCATCGGCGGAATGCCGAAGGCGAGCGCGATCTCGCGCGCCGCGCCATGCTTTGCCTCCATGAAGTCCATGTCGCGCGGGGTCAACGCCATCGACGTCCAGTCGAGCCCGCCTTCGAGCAGCAGCGGCCGCCCGGCCCTGACCGCGCCGGTGTAATTCGTCTCCAGCTCCGCCTTCAGCCGCTCGAACTGTTCAGCCGAGAGCGTCGCGCCGCCCTCGCCGCGATAGACGAGCGCGCCGGAGGGTCGGGCGGAATTGTCGAGCAGCGCCTTGTTCCAGGCGCCGGCGGCGTTGTGAATATCGAGCGCCATCGCCGCCGCCTCGATCGGAGCGAAGCCATAGTGATCATCGAGCGGATGATGCAGCCGCAGCTGCAAGACCGGCGCGATGCCGCCCTCGCCCGGATCGTGGAAGCGCACCGTCTGGCCGCCGACCGTATAATCGAACGCCTCCGGCCAGCCATCGGCGCCGGGCACGACCTTCATCCGATCCGGTCTCAGCGCATGCAGCTCGGCCGGCTCTCCGCCGAGCATCACCAGCTCGGCATAGGCGTTGCCCGCGATGAGCAGATTGGCATAGAGCGCCTCGAAAAAGGCCGTGCCGCTCTGGTGGCGGTTTGGTTCGGCGAGGAGCGCGAGGAGCGGGTGATCCGCCTTTTCGCCCGTCCCGTCGAACACCGAGAGCGGCACCGACGCGGCGCTTTCGGCGATCATCGTCACGGCGCGATAGACGACGGCGTTCTTCATGAAGCCCTCGCGCGCCAGGCTCGCGGCATCGCGCGGCGACCAGACCGCCCTTCCCTGCGCCTGCAGCGCGATCAGCGGGGCGGTGCGCGAGGCCTTCTCTTCCGGCGGGCGCGGCGCGGCGCGCGCGAAGAGCCGCGCCCTCAGCGTTTCAAACATGATGTCATCCCTGTTGAAGAGGCTCAGAACGCGCGCACGCGCGGCTCGGCCGGCGGCCGCAGCATCAGCTTGGTCAGCGCCCAGACCAGCGCATCGAGCCGGTCGGGCGAGCGGCCGTTCGAGAGCCCCTCGGGGCCGAAATCGGCGAGTTCGTCCTCGAGCGCCGGAAAGGTTCCGGCATGGCGGACACGCCCCTGCGCATAGAGCGCGGCAACCGGCTCGGCGCGGAGATATTTGCCGCGCGTCGCCCGGACGCTCGTCACCGGCACGGCCGGATCGACCTCGGCGATGACGCTCGCCACCATGTCGCCGCCCTGGTTGACCTCGGCGACCAGCATATCCGCCTCCAGCGCATGATAGAGCGCGACCGCCGCCCCCGCCCAGCGCGCCGGCTTCACCTCGGCAAGGGTGCTATCGGCCAGCACATAGCCCGTGCCATCCGCGCCAAGCCCGCAGGCGATGATCCCGCAGGCGTCCGCCCCCTTGCGGCTCGTCGCCGGCGGATCGACCGCGACGACGATGCGCACCAGTTGCGGCGCCGCGCCGATCCGCAAGGCCTCGATCGCCGCGCGGCTCCACAGCGCATCGACGCGGTCGTCGATCAGTTCGCCGTCGATCTCCTGCCGCCCGAGCCGCGTCCCCTGATAGCGGCCGATGACGCGCTCCAGGAAGCCCGGCGCGAGATTGCCGAGATTGGCGCTGGTTCCGGCCCGCGTGATCACCGTCCGCTCGGCCCGGATCAGCCGCTTCAAAAGCTGTGTCGGGCGCGGCGTCGTCGTCACCAATTGGCGCGGCAGCGCGCCGAGGCGGAGGCCGAATTGCAGCATGTCCCAGCAGGACTCCTGATGACGCCATTTGCCGAGCTCGTCCGCCCAGGCCGCCTCGAATTGCGGCCCGCGCAGGCTTTCCGGATCCTCAGACGAAAAGCAGAGGGCGCTCGCCCCGTTCGGCCATTCGAGCCGGCGCCGCGAGGGCTGCCAGTTCGGCCGCTCGCCCTTTGGATGCACCGCGAGCAACCCCGAGACCCCCTCGATCATCACATCGCGCACATCGGCCAGCGTCTCGCCGATCAAGGCGATCCGCCCGACCGGCGCGCTCGCATAGCCCGTCCGCCCGAACACCAGGGCGCGCACCCATTCGGCGCCGGCCCGCGTCTTCCCCGCGCCGCGCCCGCCGATCATCAGCCAGGTGAGCCAGTCGCCCGTCGGCGGCAGCTGATCGTCGCGCGCCCAGAAATCCCAATCGCCATGCAGCGCCGCGAACTCAGCGTCCGTCATCCCCGCCGCCATCCGCGCCGTCAGCTCCAGCGGCGGCCACCCCGTATGGACCGAGCGCTTCCAGGCGTCGCGCAAGGCGCGCCCTGAGATCGTCGAGATCGACGCTGCCTTCATCCACCGGCCCCTCTCGTTCATCGCGCATCTTGGCGAGCGTCTCGAAGGTCCGCGCCAGAACACTCAAGGTGCGCGCGTCCTTTTCCTCGACGCTGCCGGCGCCGGACAGAAACCGCTGTTCGAGATCGGCGACCTGCCGCTCGAAGGCGCGGAAGAGCCGCCCGAGCAACCGGTCGTCATCGCCCATCTCGGGAATCTTCGGCGCCGTGCCCGGCCTCGCCCAGCCGGCGCGCTTCGCATGGCGCCACAGCGCCTCATAGGAAATGCCCTCGTCGGAGGCGATGGCGCTCACCGCATCGCGCGTCGTCTCATAGCGCACCCGCATGACGGCCCACTGCGCCTCGGAAACCTTCGGCAAGCCCGCCTCCCAAAACAAAAAGGCGCCCAAGGGCGCCATTGAAACCATCATCCATCGCAACAAGCCCGCCCCGTCAGGGCGATCGCTCCCTCATGCCCCCGTCATGGCGCGTTCGCATACCCTTGCCATGGCCGAACTGCATTCCCTGCCACGGCCGGACGCACGGTCCGCCATCATGGCAGGCCACTCCGTTCCGTCATGGCCCGGCTCTCCCTTCTGTCATGGCCGGGCTCGCCCTTCCGTCATTGCCGGGCTCTCGCTTCTGTCATTGCCGGCCTCTCTTCTGTCATTGCCGGGCTCGACCCGGCAATCCAGCCTTCCCTCCGCCCCCGCAGCCAACCCATCCGCCCCGCGAAACCACGCCAGAGGACTGGATTGCCGGGTCAAGCCCGGCAATGACATCAGAGGGACAGGGAGCGCCCAACCGGCAGCGTCGCAACCCCGGCGACGGCCAAGAACGCCAACCCACGCCGATCAGCCTCGATCCCGCTCTCCGCCGGAACGACGCCCTTTCGTCAAGGCCACCGCCCCAAAACGCAACTTTCCGACTATGCCTGAAAGGTACCGAAGCAGCGTCACGCTGTCAAGGATTTTATTCCTAGTCCGGTTTGGGCTGCTGGCGAATGACAAACCCGCGCCGATCGAGAGCCCAACGCCAGCAAGCCCACGCCACCCGCCCCCGCCGTCATGGCCGGGCTCATCCCGGCCATCCACGACTTCCCTTCGCGCCGCCAGAGCAAGACGTGGATGCCCGGGACAAGCCCGGGCATGACGGACCGGAAACGTGCTGGCGGGCGATGACGAGAAAGCACGGGGGCGGTGGTGGGGAAGCGGCAGCTTTTTACTCCGGCCGAGTTGAGCGCGCGGGCCCTCCCCTTTGCGCTTCCTCCGGCTGCTGGTCTGGCTGATGGACATGCAACATCAACTTGCTAAAAGACCGGTAAGCTGGTGAGATCCCATGGAGAATGGCGCTTTCAAACCCTAGGGATTCGTTATTTGCAAGGCACACCGCTTAACGCCTCCGCGAGCACCGCAGGCGCGCTCTTTTCGAATACAACGTTTGAAATACCAGAGTTCCAGCGTGAGTACGCTTGGGGTATTGATGAAGTATCGGAATTCTGGAACGACCTTCGTCTTAGTTTAGAATCTGACAGCTATTTCCTAGGGTTGGTGATCTTGACCAATCAAGACGACACCTTGCAGAGTAGAAAAGATGTCGTCGATGGCCAACAGAGAATCATCACTCTTAGTCTTTTGGCCACTGCGATATATCACGAGGCACTCACTCGAGAGCGCAAAGCGCTTGCTGAGCGCATCCAAGCGGACTTCCTTCGCTCTATTAACTACGAAACCGACGATACGGCACCGCGAGTCAAGCTGTCTGACAATGACGACGATCGTACGTTTCAGTTTATTTTGCAAAATGGGCGTGCACCCGACGATTCCGTTCAGGATGGTTCGGTTTCTGCGCGTATGGTCGAGTCGTTCAACTATCTGAAGGGTCAACTGCGACAGGATCTGAGCGCCGATCCCTTTAAGCGTCTCGGAAGATGGACCGAATTTCTGACCAACAAGTTATATTTTGCTGTGTTCGTTCATCCGGATGCCTCAACTGCGTATCAGGTATACGAAGTGATAAACACCCGCGGCAAGGACCTAACGACCGCAGATCTACTTAAGAATTACGTTATAAGCCAAGCTCCAAGCAATTTTCGATCGGACCGCTACACGGAATGGCGAAGACTCTCTAAACAGTTCACGGACGAAGGGAGTAATAACTTCGTTCAATACATTCGGCATGTCGTAACGGCGCGCAGCGGTCACATCCTTCCCAAAGATCTTTTCGGGTTCCTAGCGGGGCGGATTAGCTTTCCGGGCAAAGAGCCGCCGACGCCGCCCCAGTTGATGGATCTATTGCAGCATGATCTTCCACTTTATCTGCAAATGATTGACCCCACGCTCGCTGGTCCGGCTGAAGGCAGCACGCTTGAGATATTCGCTGCGTTAAACAGCCTGAGTGTACTTGCAATTCGTCCAATTCTTTTGGCCACATTTGGCATCGCAGACGCACTCGAAGGTATGAAATACGCCCTTAAGCTGGTTGTCAGACGTATCGTAGTCGGCAATCTCGGGACCGGCAACGTCGAGCGCCGTCTGGGCGAAGCAGCCAAGTCAGTGTCTGAGACCGGCAATTGGCACGTTCTGTTGGAGGCGTTGTCGGACCTAAACCCGTCGAAAGAAGAATTCATTGAAAAACTTCGAAGTCGATCATTTAACAAACAAGTACTGCGGTTTTTAAGATCGTCAATTATCCAAGATACAATCACGCCGAGCACATACGGAACGGTCCATCTGATTTGGACGAGACAATCATCCATAGGGACAATGAGTGAAGAAGAAGGAACGGCGTGGTCATCAACTATAGGCAACACCTTTTTGTCTGATCTTGAGCGGCCTGACAAGTCCATCACGGATTGGAATGGCTTCAAGCAAAAGATGCTTCCCAAAGCTGTAGCTCACGAATGGGTGGATTGCCTTGAGGAAATCGATGAATGGGATGCGCGGGCGGTTCAGGCTCTCGGCACGAAGCTCGCTGAAGCAGCCGGGGACCTTTGGTACCACTGAGCCTTTTGGGAGGCTGGATGTTGACGCGCGGCGCGTGCTCGAGGTCCTAAACAGAGATCGGCACCTCGATTCACTCGGAGCTTTGGCACATTCGCTGCAAGATGCAAGACCGGAACGAACGCTGAATAGGACCGCAATTGCATTCGACACAAATGTGTTGCTGAGATTAGGCAACCACTCAAAGAGCGCCGATATCATCGATTACCTCACGAGCGCGTCGTTTGGCGGGTCAATTATCCTCCCGGGCCAGGTGATTCAGGAATTTTGGAATAATCAACTCAATGCGGTAGATTCTCTTGCAGCATCGATAAGGAAGAAGTTCGAAGCCCTCTCTGCGGAGGTCTCGAAGATCGACGACAGGTTTTATAATTTTGAAGAGCGCTTCAATACGTTGCTTGAAGAGTTTCGTGGGACATTTGGACATGCTTACGACGGAGGCACCGCGGGACGTTTGGGGATTGTTGTCAAATTTCTCCAAGAGAAGGCAATTGTGCCATACGTCTCCAGAGCACCATTCGCAGAGATGGCGGTGGCGCGGAAGCGTACAAGAACTCCCCCTGGATTCAAAGATGATGGTGACGGTGACTTCTATGTTTGGGTGGATCTTCTGGCCGGTTTGCTTCAGATACGCCGTAGTGGTACGCAAATAGATCGCGTTGCCCTGTTATCTCAGGATCGCAAACTAGACTGGTCCAGAGATGGCATTCCTCATCCGATTCTTGCCGCCGAAGTCGAGGCGTTAACGGGTGCGACTTTTGAGATTTGGACTCTCGACCAACTGGCTGGGAAGTTACCGTAATATTTGGATCGGATTACCAATCGCGAGCGGCCTATGCGGACACAGACGCTTTACTGGCCAATCCAGCCGTCTCTGCCGGGGAACCGTGTTCCAAAAGTGGGCATTTATCGGCGCTGCCACGCTGCATGGACGTTTCTGCGTCCTCGCCAACGATTCTGTTCGAGGCTAGCTTGCGTTCAACTCCTCTTTGCGTCGGTCTAGCCACTGGCGTATACAGGTTCAACGACAGGGCGCTACCGAGGACGGATTACACCTCCCCCCACCCTTCCCCCTGACCCCGCGCCGTGCGATCACGGCGCATGGCCAGTCTTGCCCCGTCCGCCGCCCTGAACGCCGAGCAGTCCGTTCTTCGCGTTTCCATTGTCGCCACCGTTGCGGTGGCGGTGTTTGGCGTGCTGGTCGGGTTGATGACCGGGTCTTCGGCGATCATCTTTGATGGCGTCTATGCGCTCACCGACGCCGCGATGACGCTGGTTGCGCTTTCGGTGGCGAGCCTCATTGCCGGCTCGACCTCGGGGCTTTCGCCGCGTGGCAAGCTCGCCGAGCGCTTCACCATGGGGTTCTGGCATCTGGAGCCGATCGTGCTGCTCCTGAACGGCACGCTTTTGATCGGCGCGGCCGTCTATGCGCTGATCAACGCGGTCAAGACGCTGATCACCGGCGGCAATGCGCTGCCCTTCGCGGCGGCGATCCTCTATGCGGGGATCGCGCTTTCCGCAGCGCTCGCCATGGCGTTCTATTGCCGGCGCGCCAACCGGTCGATCGGCTCGGATTTCGTGGCGCTCGACGCAAAGTCCTGGCTGATGTCGGCGGCGCTTTCGGGCGCGCTGCTCATCGCCTTCCTGTTCGGCTTCTTCGCCGAAGGAACGCCGCTCGCCTTCGTCGCGCCCTATGTCGATCCGGCGGCGCTGGCGCTCGTCTCGCTCGCGATCATCCCGATCCCGATAAGCACGGTGCGGCGGGCGCTGGCCGATATCCTTTTGGTGACGCCGCCGGAGCTGAAGCGCGCGGTCGACGCCGTCGCGGCCGGGATCGTCGCGCGCGAGGGGTTCCTCTCTTATCGCGCCTATGTGGCGCGGGTCGGCCGGGGCCGGCAGATCGAGATCTATTTCATCGTGCCTTCAGGCCTGCCGGCGCGGCCGCTCGAAGATTGGGATCGGCTGCGCGATGAAATCGGCGCTGCGATCGGCGACGAGAGCCCGGACCGCTGGCTCACCATCGCCTTCACCACCGATCCCGAATGGGCCGATTGAGCCGCCCGCCAGCGCCGCCCTGCGCCGCCTGACCAGCACCGGCGCGGCGGAGGGGGCCGATTTGGCGAAGGCCGGCGGCAGGCCGGAGCGAGCGGGAAGCGATGCGCCCCCACGCTTCGCTCGCCCCCTCTCTCCGGCCGCGCCCTCCCGGGCCTTGCCAGCCGCGGTGTCCGCGCGGCCGATCGCTTCAAGCGCCCAACGCCTCAAGCGCTGTTCGCTTCATGCGCCATTGGCGCCATGCGCGCGCATCTCGGCGAGCCAGGCGGCGCGCTTTTCCGCGCTCGCGCCCTCGACATTGCCGTAGAAGCTTTCATGGACCGGCTTGATGCCGACGAAATCAAGGATGTTGCGTTCCATGCCCTTGACGCCATGGGCGCCGAAGAACCAGCGATAGAGCGGCGCCGGCATGCCCATGGTCACCACCAGGCGGGCCGAATGTCCGGCGAGCAGCTTCTTCGGGAAGCGGCCTTCCTGATAGGCGAAACCCGTTCCCGGGCGGAACACCTGTTCGAAGAAGGCCTTGACCAGCGCCGGCATCGTGCCGAGCCAGAGCGGGAAGACCATGACGATGTGATCGCTGTTGCGGATCGCCACCGCCGCCGCGACGAGACCTTCCGGCACGCCGCGCTGCTCGAATTCGTCTTTCGTGCGCAGGAGTGGAATGTCGAGCGTGGCGAGGCGGATCGTCTCTACGCTGCGCCCGGCCTCGCGCGCGCCCTCGGCATAGGCATCGGCGAGCGCATTGCAGAAATGCCCGCCGGCCGGGTCGGGATGTCCGTCGAGGATGACGATCCGCTGGCTCAAGGCCCTGCTCCCTGGTCGATGGAGCAAAGCTATCGGCCGCGGCCGCGCGCGCCTTGATGCGGATCAAAGCGCGCGGGCTCGGGTGGCGCGTCGCGGCTCAGACGAAGCCGGCCACCGCATGCGGCACATAGGGCGCCTCGAGATGGGCGATCTCGTAGTCGTCGAGCTTCACCGAAAGCGCACCGACGGCATCCTCGAGATGCTCGATCCTAGTCGCACCGACGATCGGCGCCGTCACCGGCGATTTCTGCAGCACCCAGGCCAGCGCCACCTGCGCCCGGCCGATGCCCCGCTCCGCCGCGACATGAGCAACGGCCTCGACGACCTTCTTGTCGGCATCGGCGGTCTTGTCATAAAGCGTCTTGCCGAACTCGTCCGTCTCGGCCCGGGCGGTCTTCTCGTCCCAGTCGCGGGTCAGGCGGCCACGGGCGAGCGGGCTCCACGGAATGACGCCGATCCCCTCCTCGCGGCAGAGCGGCAGCATCTCGCGCTCCTCCTCCCGGTAGAGCAGGTTGACATAATCCTGCATCGAGACGAATCGCGCCCAGCCATTCTTGTCGGAGGTGGCGAGCATCTTCGCGAACTGCCAGGCGAACATCGAGGAGGCGCCGATATAGCGGGCCTTGCCGGCGCGGACGATATCGTTGAGCGCTTCGAGCGTCTCCTCGATCGGCGTCGCGGGGTCGAAACGGTGAATCTGGTAGAGATCGACATAATCGGTGCCAAGCCGCTTCAGGCTGGCGTCGATTTCGGCGAGGATTGCCTTGCGCGAAAGGCCGGCGCCGTTCGGTCCGGGGCGCATGCGGCCGAATACTTTGGTCGCGATGACGATTTCGTCACGCTTCGCATAGTCTTTCAGCGCCCGGCCAACATATTCCTCGCTCGTCCCCTCAGAATAGGCATTGGCCGTGTCGAAGAAATTGATGCCGAGATCGAGCGCCTTTCTGATGAAGGGCCGGCTCTCTTCCTCAGGCAGCGACCAGCTATGCGTCCCCCTCGCCGGGTCGCCATAGCTCATGCAACCGAGGCAGAGCCGCGAAACTTCAAGGCCAGTCTGGCCGAGGCGCGTATAATCCATGGCGCGTATCCTTATCGATTGTTCCATTGGAAGAATTGAGAGCCTATCCCCGTGCCGCCAGGAAATCACGTGCCGAGTTCCCGGCACAACCCCTCGAGCCGACCGCCATCGCTTGATCGCTCTGGCGCAATTTAGTTAGCCATGGCAACTATTGCCCGCACGCCTTGGAGGAGAGTGGGCATATGAACATAGCGGGGCTCTTTAGCCGACCATCGCTCGAAGTTGTTTACGCCGCGACAGGACGCGACTTCGTTATCGAGGCCGCCATTTCTGCGCGGAGCGTCAAGCGGCATATGCCTGATGTCCCCGTGCTGATCGTCACTGACCAGCAGGTAGAATGCCCCTATTTCGACAGGGTCATCCCGACGAAAACAGGGCCGCGGGGCGCCACGACCGAGAAGTGCGCCAAGCTATCTAAAATGCAGGCCATTCGCGCCTCAAGTGCAAAGACCATACTGTATCTGGACAGTGATACATATGTGATGAACGACCTCCGCCCGACGGCAGCATATAGCGATTATGATATCGCAATGGCGCACGATACGTGGCAATTCTCCAATATATATCGCGAATTCAATAACGGACTTCCTGAAGTCGATTCGCCCGAATTCCTGCCTTATTTTAACAGCGGCGTCATGTTCATTCGGCGATCGTTCGCGACGATGCGACTCGTCGATCTCTGGGCGACCAATTACGCTTCGGACTCGCGGATAGAGCGCGACCAGCTCGTGCTGCATGACCTCGTCCATCGCTCGGGCCTGCGCGTGTTGGTTTTGCCGCCAAGTTTCAACGTGCGCTCAGCGGAACCCATTCAGTTGAGCGGTCGCGTCAATGTTCTGCATGCCCATGCCAAACCACCGGAGAGCGATTGGACACAATCGCATGCGTTCTGCGCCGATTTTCTGAATCAGACCGAGCGCAACCGCGTCTTTACCTCGCACGATGGCCACCTCTTTTGGGTCGACGAGGATTTCTCGATGCGTGACACGTATTTGAGAGATCACACGGCGAAGACCGAGCGAGAGGACTATCTCGATCCACAAGTCCGCTTCCTGTAACCCCAGCGGCGACGGCCAGACCTCCACAGCTTTGCCCGAGCTACTTCGGACGCTCCATCGGCCAGGTCACGAGGAAATCCTCATAGTCCTCGATCGCGACATCGGCTTCGCTGACCGTGCGCCCGGTTACAGAGATGCCGGCTTCGTGCACGGTCTCGGGGTCGCCGGAGATGAGCGGGTGCCACCAATAGAGGTCGCGTCCCTCGGCGACGAGCCGATAGCCGCAGGTGCCGGGCAGCCAGGAGAGCGTGCGCACCTTTTCGGGATCGAGCGGAATGCAGTCGGGCACGCGGGTGCTGCGGTTTGGATAATCGGTGCAGCGGCAGCTTTCGTCGTCGAGCAACTGGCAGGCGACCGCCGTCCAGACGATCTCGCCGGTGTCCCAGTCCTCCAGCTTGTTCAGGCAACAGCGCGCACAGCCGTCGCATAGCGACTCCCACTGCGCCTTGCTCATCTCCTCGAGCGTCAGGCGCTTCCAGAACGGAAGCGCGGCATCGAGGGTGTTGCCGTTGTCTTGAACGGGCATGGCAGTTGCGTATCCTTAATCAATCGTCCAGAACCGGATGGTCCAGGCGGCATTCTGTCCGACATTGGAACAGATGGCCGGCGGATGGTCCACAACGTGCCCCGGAACAGGCTTTGGCGAACGTCCTCGATCGTATCACGGCTTGGTTCGGACGGCGGCGCGGCGTTTTTGCGCCCGGCGCCGATGCGGCAAGCCGTTCCGGCAGCGAGATCGTCAAGGCGCTCCGCGGCGGCGAGACCTTGGACCCTTCCCAGCCGGAGGCGGGCCAAAATCCGGCCCTCGGGGCGCCGCCGCAGAAAAGGCGGGCGCTCCGGCCGATCGAGATCGACGCGCTGATCGATTCCGGTCTCTTCACGCTCTGGCACGAGATGGTGGAAAGCGCCGAGGGCGCCTCGCGCTTCATGCGCCGCTTCCGGGTCAGCGGCCTTGCCCGCGTGCCGATCGAGCTGCTCGGCGATGGGCTGACGCTCGCCTGTGGCGGCGGCGTCGTCATGCTGATGCTGGCCTTGCCGGCCTTTGACGCGACGCATGGCGACTGGATGGCGCAGCAGGACTATTCGGTCACGTTCCTCGATCGCTTCGGAACAGAAATCGGCAAGCGCGGCGTCCGCCATTCCGACGCCGTGCCGCTGGAGGAGATGCCGGACAACCTGATCAAGGCGACGCTCGCCACCGAGGACCGCCGCTTCTATACGCATTTCGGGATCGACATTCTCGGAACGACCCGCGCGCTGTTCGAGAACCTGCGTTCCGACGCGGTCGTCCAGGGCGGATCATCGATCACGCAGCAGCTGGCGAAGAACCTCTTCCTTTCCAACGAACGCACGATCGATCGCAAGATCAAGGAAGCTTTTCTGGCGCTCTGGCTCGAAAGCAATCTCTCCAAGCACGACATCCTGCAGCTCTATCTCGACCGCGCTTATATGGGCGGCGGCAATTTCGGGGCGGCGGCAGCGGCCGAATTCTATTTCGGCAAGAAGGTCACCGATCTCGATCTTGCCGAGTCCGCGATGCTCGCCGGGCTCTACAAAGCGCCGACCCGCTATGCGCCGCATGTGAACCTTCCCGCCGCCCGGGCGCGCGCCAATGAAGTGCTGACCAACATGGTGCAGGCCGGTTTCCTGACCGAGGGCCAGGTGCTCGGAGCGCGCCGCAAGCCTGCCGACGTGATGCGCGCCAGCACGGTCGCCGAGCCCGATTATTTTCTCGACTGGGCCTTCGACGAGGTGAAGAAGCAGGTCCCGGACGGCGACCGCAGCCTGACGGTGCGCACGACGGTTGATCTCGGCCTCGAGCAGGCCGCCGACGACGCGATCGAGAGTTCGCTCCGCGAATCCGGCGAGCGCTATCGCGTCAGCCAGGCCGCGATGGTGATCGCCGAGCCCGACGGGGCCGTCCGCGCCATGGTGGGGGGACGCGACTATGGCGAGAGCCAGTTCAACCGCGCCACGGATGCGCTCCGCCAGCCCGGCTCCTCGTTCAAGCCCTTCGTCTACACCGCGGCGATACAACACGGCTATACGCCGCAGACCATCGTCCGCGATGCGCCGATCTCGATCGGCAACTGGTCGCCCAAGAACTATGGCGGCAGGTTCATGGGCAATATTCCGCTCACGACCGCGCTGATCCACTCGCTGAATACGGTGGCTGTCCGGCTTGCCGGCGTCGTCGGCCGCGAGACCATCATCGACCTCGCCCACCGCATGGGCATCACCACCAAGATCATCAATTCGAAGTCGCTGCCGCTCGGCGCGACCGAAGTCACCGTGCTCGACATGACGGGCGCCTATGCCGTGTTCGCCAATGGCGGCCTCAAGGCCAAACCCTATGCCTTCACCGAGATCACCAACAGCCAGGGCGAGGTGGTTTTCGACCGCAAGCGCGACATCCCAGCGCCGCAACGGGTTCTCGACGCCGACACCGTCGCCAAGATGAACTATATGCTGTCGCAGGTGCCCGAACGCGGCACGGGCCGGGCCGCCAAGCTGCAGGGCATCAAGACCGCCGGCAAGACTGGCACGACAAACGCCTATCGCGACGCCTGGTTCATGGGCTTCACCGGCAACTATGTCGGCGGCGTCTGGTTCGGCAATGACGACTTCACCTCCTCCAACAAGATGACCGGCGGCTCGTTGCCCGCGCAGACGTGGAATAAGGTGATGACGGTCGCCCATAATGGCATCACGCTGAAGCCGATCCCCTATCTCGATGTCCCGCCACAGGATGGCGAACGCCCCGAGGCGATGGCGTCCGTGAACGCTGCCGACCAGGCTCCGCTGATGATGTCCGGGGCGACCACGGCGCGACTGATCGAGATCGATACCCTGCTGCGCAATGCGCCGCCGGTCCGCCCCGCCAAGGCGGCGACTGTCACGCGGCCGCGCGCAACCGGCCTCGCGGAGCTCGAGCAAGCGAGCGGCAGCCTGACCGCCGTCACGCGCTAAGCGGACGCGCAGCGCGTGATGCGCTCGCGGGCATTGTCCAGATGATCTGGACGTAGCTCATCGCCTCATACGCTCCAAGCTTGTGTGAAACGAAGGGACTCCTATTGATTGAGTCCTCGGCGTGTGTCGTCTGATCGAGACCAGACGACACACGCCGCCCTCGACCCCAGATGATGCAAGCATCCCTCAGGAGGACACAATGCCGGAGCCGCTCTTTCGCAAGATCGACAACCTGCTGCTCAAGGTCGACGACCTCAACGCAGCGCTCGCCTTCTATCGCGACGGGCTCGGGCACCGGCTCATCTGGCGGGACGAGGAAGCCGCCGGCCTTGCCCTGCCGGAGACTGACGCCGAACTGGTCCTCCACCGCCGTGTCGGGCCAGAGTCCGATCTTCTGGTCGATGATGTGGAAACCGCTTTCCAGCGCTTCATCGAAGCTGGCGGCGAAGCGGTCGAGGCGCCGTTCGATATCGCGATCGGCCGCTGCGCGTGTGTCCGAGACCCCTTCGGCAATGAACTTGTGATGCTCGATCAGTCGAAGGGCCCGTTGACCGTCGACGCGGACGGATACACAACCGGCGTCGAAGCACGAACGGCCGATCATGGCCCCACCCCTGCAGCGGCGGAGAAAACGTGAGCGCATCACCCGAAGCCCATTTCGCGCCCGGCTCCCTCGCCGCCCGGATCGATGCCGTCATCGACGCGGCCGTTGCCGAGAGCCGCATCGTCGGCGCTGTGGTGATGGTCGCGAAGGACGGTGCGATCGCCTATGCGCGCGCCGCCGGCCATGCCGACCGCGAAGCCGGCATCCCGACGAGCGAGGATACGATCTTCCGCCTCGCCTCGGTTACCAAGCCGATGGTCGCCGCCACCGCGCTCGCCTTCGTCGATGATGGCGTCATCGGCGTCGATGATCCGGTCACGCGCTTCCTGCCCGACTTCCGCCCCAAGCTCGCCGACGGCAGCACGCCGGTCATCACCGTGCGCCATCTGCTCACCCACACCAGCGGCCTCATCTACGGCTATGATGCCGCTGCCGGAATCTGCGAAGGACTCGCAGGGCCGAGCCTTTCCATGGCGGAGAACCTCGCGCGCATCGCCGCGCAGCCGCTGGCTTTCGCGCCCGGATCGGCCTTCCGCTATTCGGTCGCCATCGATGTGCTGGGCGGGCTCCTCGAACAGGCCGCTGGCGCCAGCCTGCCTGAGCTTGTCGCGGCCAAGGTGACACAGCCGCTCGGCCTTGCGGATACCGAGTTCTATCCCTCGAAAGCCGACCGTCTCTCCGCAGCCTATGGCGACGGGGCGGATGGCGCCGTGCGCATGGACGATCCGCACACCGTCGGCAATCCCGAGTCGAATGTCACATTCTCGCCGTCGCGAGCCTTCGACCGCGCCGTATTCGCATCCGGCGGCGCCGGCATGGTTGGAAGCGCGCCCGACTTCCTGCGCTTCCTGGAAGCCGTGCGCCAGGGTGGCACCCCCATTCTCTCGACGAAGAGTGTCGCCCTCCTGACCACGAACGCCATCGGCGATTTCGACACGGGCGTTGCCGGACGCGGCTTCAGCCTCGGCTGGTCGATCCATCATCACCCCGAGGCCAGTGGGGCACCCTTCTCGCCGGGCACATGGCAATGGGGCGGCGTCTACGGCCATTCCTGGTTCGTCGATCCCGTACGCGCGCTGTCGGTCGTCTCGTTCAGCAACACGGCGCTTGCCGGTGTCGGCGGGCCTTATCCCGACGCGATCCGCGACGCCGTCTACGGCTGACGGTCAGCGCGGCCCGCACGCCCTCTCGCGCCTGCGCGATGATTGGCGTCGCGCCGGGCGAACCGCTATCGTTGATGACCTTAACCGGGTCCAAGCGTGCGTCTGCTGATCAATCTTCTCGTGGCGATCGCCATCGCCCTCATCGTCGGCCTCGGCTCTGCGTGGCTGGTGCTCGATCGCGAGCGGATCTTCGGCGCGGTGACGCGCGGTGCCTGGACGGCCTGGCCCGAGCTCGGCAGCCCGAATGCCGATCCGTACAGCAGGGCGGAGCTCGCCCGTAGCGGCGCGCTTCCGCTCGGTGACGGCGAGGGCATCGCCTTCATCGCCGACACCGACGACAGCGGCGCCGCGCTCACGGCGCGCTGCAGCTATCTCATCAGCGGGCAGACACCGGCGGCACGGCTCTGGACGCTCACCGTTACCGATAAGAATGGCAGTCTCTTTGAGACACCTGCCCATCGAAGCGGTTTCCATGCCCGCGAGATCCTGCGCCGCGAGGACGGGAGCTTTGTGATCGCCCTCGCCGGAGATCCCCAGTCCGGTAACTGGCTTCCGGTCACCGGCAGCGGCCCGCTGCGCCTGACACTGCGGCTCTACGATACGCCGCTGACCTCAAGCGGCATCGGCGAGGCAACCCTGCCGGCGATCGCAAGGCGGTCCTGCCGATGAAGCACCTCCTCCTCTTCGGCCTTGGCGGGCTGCTGCTCGGCGGTGTCATCCATATCGCTGCCATCCTGCTCGTGCCGGACTTCGCGACACGCGATGCCTGGACTTCGCTCGGACGGCTCGGCCCCGACGGCGCCTTTCATCTCCTGCCGGCAAACGCGCCGGGCACGAAGCCGCTGACCGATCTCGATCCGGCCATGGCTCATGCCGCTTGCCGTTTCACTCTGGAGGAAGGGCCGATCCGCATTCGCGCGACGATGCCGGAGGAATTCTGGTCGCTGGCCGTGTTCGATCGGCGCGGCAGCAATGTCTACAGCCTCAACGACCGGACCGCCGAGCGCAGCGATATCGACCTCGTGATCGCGACACCATTGCAGATGGCGAAACTGCGTGAGAATCCGCTTGCCGCTCTCGACCGCGCCATCGTCATCGAACTGCCGCTCGAACGCGGCTTCGTGCTCATCCGCGCCTTCGTCGCGAACCCGACGCTCGCCCCGGCCACCGAAGCCGCCCTCGGTGCAGCAGATTGCCAGGCCAGCCTGACGGCGCCTGGCAATGGAAGCGGCACAACCGGTCCCTGACGAGGGGTCAGGCGCCTGCCTTGGCGGGAGCCGGGTGCGGCATTGTCGGAGGTGTCGGGGCGTCACGCTCGATGCGGACGCCCGGGAAGATGACGATCTCGCCGCGCGGCGTACCCCTCGGCAAAGGGCGCGTGCGGCGACGCGTCGCCGTCGTGTAGGGCAGGATGCTTCCCATGCAGCCCCCTCGGAGCCCCGGCGGTTGACTGGTCGACCGCCCTGGATGCTCTCGTCTTGATGAAAATCATTAAAACGCCCGCAAGGTTAACAGTCCGTCAACGACTTGCCGCGAGACTGAGCATCGAGCGCTTCGCTCTCCTGGTATCCGCGTCATCATGCATCCCTCATTTCCTTCGGATGGTCTCATGGCCATGGCCGTGTCCAACCAGCAAAGCCGCGATGCCGCCCTCCTGAGGGCCACCACGGAGCTGTTCGTGCTCGAGGCAACCCACGACCCGGATGAGATCCGCCGGTTCGAGGAACTCGCAACCCATTTCCTGCCGCGCGTCTCGGCAGCCGATCGCGCATTCGTCGCCGAGCGGCTATCGAGGAGCCAGGATGCGCCGTCGGCGATCCTGCGCCAACTCGGCAAGGATCTCCTCGAGATCGCGAGCCCGATCCTGAAGCGCTCGCCGGCGCTGGGCGAGTTCGATTTCCTCACCATCATGGCGTCGACCGGACATGGCCATCACCGTCTGATCGCGACTCGCGCCGATCTGTCCCCTCTCGTCGTTGCAGCGCTCCGGCTCACCGAAGATGCGGACGTGATCGCACGCGTCGCGCATTATCCGGAGGTGATGACGGAGAGCGAGGCCCTCGCCATCGAAGACGAAGCGGAGGTCGTGCAGATCGAGACATCGCAAGCCGTCGAAGACGATATTCCGCCGGTCGAAATGACGGTAGCCGATGCGGCCGAGCCTGATGATCAAAGCGCAACGCTCGAGGAAACGCCGGCAGATCGCGAGCCGGCAGCCATGGCGCCGGTCAGCGCCGAAGCGCGCGAGATCTTCGCCGCGGTGCGTGCCCTCGCCTCCACCTTCGAGGCGCAGGACCGCGAACGCCGTCAGCGGATCGCGTCTTCGCGCTCACCTGAAGCGGCCGAGGCTGCCGCCGTTGAACCTATCGTCGCCGAGCCCGCGGCATCGGCGCCTGAGACGCGGGTCGAAGCCCCAGCCGTCGCGGCGCAACAAGGCGGCGCCGCGTTTCTCAACCTCGATCGGACCGGGCGGCTGGCACTCCTGCAAGAACTTGCCGGTCACCCGGCATCACCCCATTCAGGCACTTCGGTTATCGACGCGGACCACGCTTTCCGGCTGGCGCTCGGCCGGGCGCGGCTCGCTTCGCTCGCTCGCCAGCGTCAGCGCGATGCCCTGGTTCGCGCGCTGGCGCAGGGTCTGCGCCTCCCCGAGGCCGACGTCGCCGCTCTGATGGACGACCCCTCAGGCGAGGCCCTGGTGGTCCTGTTGCGCGGCATCGGCCTTTCGGAGGATGAGGCGCAGCATGTTCTGCTGTTCGCCAACCCGGTCATCGCAGCGGGCATCGAGAACTTCGAACGGCTGGCCCGTCTCCTGGCAGAGACCAAGGAGAGCGTTGCGGCCGAGTTGATCGCCGGCTGGCGAAGCGGCGCCACACCGCAAAAGCCCGCCCATGCGCCGCTCTTCGCCGATCTGGAGCTGCGGCGCAGCCTGGCGCCGGCTGCGCCGCAGCCGCGGCGCGAGCCTGCCGCCCAGGAACCACCCGAACGCAGTATCTTCGGCCTGCGCGGCCGCTGATCACTCGACAAGGTCGAGGAGCGGGTCGCCCGTTTTCTGCTCGAGCTCCACGACCCACAGGTCGGGATCGAACCGCGTTTCCGAGGCGATGCGGGCTGCGAGGCGTTCGCGATCGACGGCGCCTTCGACCAAAGTAAACAGGCGGTCGGACGGTCGGTCCGTACCGAATGCGCTCTGCGGCGCCTGTCCGTAGAGGTCGAACATGCCATCAAGGCGGTCGACGACCACGAAGATGGCGCCCGCCTCCTGCGCGCCGCGCCGCGTCACGGCGGCGAAAGCCCCCTCGACAAAGGCCCGCCGCACATAGGCCGCAACCCAAAGGGCCGACGTCACGCGCATCGTTTCCGTTCCTGGCTTCACGTTTGTGGGTGACTCGCCGCCCGCAATCTACGCGGCTGCATGGTCGCCATGACATCGACAGTCAACAGGCAGACCATCCGTATGTTGCCGATCTAGATCGATTTCATTGCGCCGATCATGACGAGCTTGGCCATCAGCGCGTCGTCGGCTTCGCCGGTGAGCGCCAGTCCGTTATCGAGCTGGAAGCGGCGGATCGCATCCTCGGTGTCGCCGCCACCCTTGCCGTCGACCCGGATCGGACCGTAGCCGATGTCGTTCAATGCCGTCTGCACCTTGCGGATGCGCGCGGCGGACTGGGCGTGATCAATGGATCCCGTCGCGGTGGGATCGGACGCAGCCGCATCGGGAGCGGCGCCTGATATCGCCGAAGTCGGGATCAGCGCCGGCGGTGCGATCTCGGCCGGCGTCGCGGCGCTGCTGCGCGGCAGCGCCTTCCTCAATTGCACCAGTAGATCGGGGCTCGGCTGACCTGTCGGGACAAGGCCGATCCGCATTTCAAAGGATGACAGCGCAGCCCGGGTCTGCGGACCGATCTTTCCATCGATCGGCCCGTCATAGAGCTTCAGCGTCGCGAGCGCGCGCTGTGTATCGGTCACGAGACTCGCGCTGTCCGGGGCCGCCGTCGGCAGGGGCGGAATGGTCGCGGCCGGTGCCGCCGCCGTATGGGCCTGGGCCTGGGCCTGGCTCTGGCTCTGGCTTTGCGCCTCGGCTGGCGCCGCATCGACGCGCGCTTTCGGCGTCGGCGCTGCCGCATCGTTGGCAGCGCGCGTGACGAAGAACGGTGCGGGATGACGCGACGTCTGGAAATAGGCGGCGTTCGAGATGATCGTGCCGATCACCATCGCCACCATCACGAAGCCCCCGGAGCGCACCGGATTTTCGATGACGAGATCGGCGATGCGGCCGAACAGGCCGTCAGCCTCGGTGTAGACATCGCGCCGCCGAACCGGGCGCGGTTTCGCTGCCCGCTCACGCAATGCGCCGCTCCCTTTCGAATGCGACCTCGTCCGCACCGGTCGCGCGCCACTCGGCCGCCGGCTTCACCTTGTCGGCCGGAAGCGTCACCGAGACACTGGTGCCTTGCCCGGGCTCGCTGGCGATTGCCATGGTACCGCCATGCAGGTGAACGAGGCCCTTGACCACGGACAGCCCCAGGCCCGTGCCTTCATAGCGGCGATTGATGTCCGCATCGGCCTGAACGAAGGGCGTGCCAAGACGCGGCAAATCCTCGGCCGAGATGCCGATGCCGGTGTCGACGACCTCGATCACGACGCCATCCCGGCCCTGGCGGCTCGCGATCGTGATGGTACCACCGGCTTCGGTGAACTTGACCGCGTTCGAAATGAGGTTGAGCAGGATCTGCTTGCAGGCCCGGCGGTCCGCCATGATATCCGGCAGTCCGGGCTCGACGCGCCGAAGCAACCTGAGCTGACGGCTGGCGATCTGTTGCGACATCATCTCGATCGCGCCGTCGACGAGGCCTGCGACCGCGACCGGCTCGACATGGATCTCGAACCGGCCGGCCTCGATCTTCGACATGTCGAGAATGCTGTTGACCACGTCGAGCAGATGCTCCCCCGACGAGCGGATCAGGCGGGCATAGTCGCGATGACGCTCGAATTCGAAACGCCCGAACAGCTGCTGTTCCAGGATATCCGAGAAGCCGATGATCGCGTTGAGCGGCGTGCGGAGTTCGTGGCTCATATTCGCCAGGAACTGGCTCTTGGCCCGGTTAGCCTGCTCCGCCGCGCTGCAGGCTTCGGCGAATGCCGCCTCCTGCGCCTTGCGGCCGCTGATATCGCGCGTGACGGCAACCACCGTCCGCCCCGAAGCCGGATCGACGACCGGCCGGCAGCGCATCTCCGCCCAAAGATAGGGACTGCCCTCGCCCGCCCCGGAGCGCAGACGGAATTCGGCGGTGATGCTGGTGCCGGTGCGATCGGCCTCCGACAGTGCACGCAGGAAGGCGGGACGGTCCGCGATATGGACGCGGTGGAACAGGCCTTGGCCGACGAGATCGGCCGGCGGACAACCGACCAGAACACGCGCCGCCGGCGAGGCGAAGGCGACGTCGCCATTGGCGGCGTGGCGCGTGATGAGATCGGTGGCGTTTTCGGCAAGCAGCCGATAGCGCGTATCCCCGAGCCGGGCAGCGCCGCTCGCCGCGCTATGAACGGTCTCGATGCGGATGGCGATCAGCACGGCATAAAGCACGGCGCCGCCAACGACAGCCGGGGCAAAGACCGGTGAGATCACCAAGGGGTCGGGGGAGAGGCCGGCCGATGCGAGCGCCCAGAGAATCGCGAGCGCGGCGGCGGCCAGGGCAGCCGCGCTAATGACCACACGGCGCGAACCGGACAGCGCGGCTTCGGCGGGGACGACCGCAAACCAGGCCAGCGCCGGCGATGCGAGCCCGCCGGTAAAGGCGGCGATCCAGCCGACGAGACCGGTCAACGAAAGAGCTGAAAGAAGATGCGCATCGGCATAGCGGCCGGTGCGTGAGAGAAAGGCGGCGATCGGCAGCGGCGTCACCAGCCAAAGGAAGGCGACGGCGATGGCGGGAGACGGCAGGCCTGCGAACGCCAGCCAGAGAGGCATAGCCATCAGCGCGGCGAGCCCCGCAGCCAGATGAGCGGCAATGAACGCGCGATGACGGCCTGCGACGAGCGCATCGCCCGTCGCCGAGCCATGCACCAGCCCATCCATGATCCGCCGCAAGGGCTCGAAGGAAACCGTCATACGCAAAACACTGTTGGCGGCCGTTCCGGCCATCGGCCGCGCCCCGCAAGACGCCTCTTGCGGGATGAGTTCATGCTCGCAGTTCCGGCTTAAGGAACGCTGAAGGCACGGTCTGCGCCATCTCTCCGGACAGGCGCGCCCCGTCGGGATGATCGATGCAATTTGAATCAATATCAGCTGCAAAGCTGAACGCAGCCTTCAGCCGCCCTGTGCATTGCTCTCGTCAGATCACGGAAAGCGTGGCGACCTGGACTTTGTATCTGCGTTCGGAGGGGCACCTCATGTTCATCATTCGCGCCGTGTTCTGGCTGTCGATCGTGCTGCTGCTGATTCCGGGCGATCCGGCGACGGGCGGCAAAAGCGCAAGTGCCGGCGCCGTGGATGCGGTCCTGGCAGCGCGCGGGGTGATCGCCGATCTCTCGGGGATCTGCGCAAGGCAGCCGGATGTGTGCACGCATGGCGGCGCGGCCTTGCAGGCCGTCGGCACGCGTGCCTTGCAGGGTGCAGGGACCCTCGTTTCCCGTTTCGATGCCAAGGCGCCATCCGAACCGGCTGCCGCCGCACCCGTTGCCCTGGGCACGTTGACGGCTGAAGACGCGTCCCCCGCATGGCAGCCGCCAGTCAAGGCAACAAGCCATCCGCCCAAGCCCCACGCCAAAGGCGCCGGCAACGCCTGAGCCTTCATTTCGGCGGCGCGTCCGCCAAGCGTCGCCGGGTCCCTGCCCTTCCCCGGCGGCGCCTTTTCTTCAGCCGGGATTGCTGCCGCTGCTGTTCCCCTGATGGCGGCGAAGCGCTATATGCCGGCCATGACCACGACTGCTCCCCCGACCATCGAACAGATCATCGAAGATTTCGGCTTCCTCGATGAATGGGAAGATCGCTATCGCTATCTGATCGAACTCGGCCGCGCCCTCGCTCCGATGCCGGCCGAAGCGCACAACGACATCAACAAAGTGCAAGGCTGCGCCAGCCAGGTCTGGCTGCAGAAGACGGTTCGCGACGAGGACGGTGCGCGGCGGATCGACTTCCTCGGCGACAGCGATGCGCTTATCGTCAGCGGCCTCGTGGCGATCGTCATTGCGCTCTATTCGGGCCGGACGCCGGCCGAGATCCTGGCTATCGATGCCGAGGCGATATTCGCGACGCTCGGCCTCAAGGATCACCTGTCGCAACAGCGCTCCAACGGCCTGCGCTCGATGGTCGCCCGAATCCGCAACGAAGCTGCGGCCGCGATGATCTGATCTCTCAGCCGGCGCGCTGCCGGCTGGTGGCCGCCCCGGCATTGTCGAAGCCATAATGCCGGGCCAGAGCGTCAAGACCGAGCCGGAGTACAAGCTTCGCGGACCGTTTCGGCCAGCCGCGCTCGCCCTCGATCTGGTCTATCCCCTTCAAGAAGCAGCAGAAATCCACCACCACGCCCGAAAGCTCCGGGCCGATGGCCCGCAAGGCGCGCTCGACGCGCATGCGCGCCGCGAGGCCCGCCTCCGTGATCTCGGCAATGCCGCCAGCGCCGCCGGAGCGACGGGCGGCGCCTCCTGCCGGGTTCCAACTGGCGGTGATGCCGGGCATCAGCTGGCCGCGCGTGAAATCGGCGCGCAGCCTCTCACCGGCAGCAAAGGCCGCATCGTCGATCAATGGCTGCCCATCGCGGCCCTTGCGGGCCCGGAGCCAGCCAAGCGGGCTTTCGCCGGCATCGACAGTCACCGCGCGGCGCACGCCGTCGGTTTCGATGATCCGCCGCTCGCGTGTCTGATGCTGCAGCGTGAGATCGTCCCCGCCGGCCAGCAATCGGCGAACCATCGCTCGGCCCGCATCCGACAAGCGATAATGTCCCCTCTTCTCCTCGAGCAGGGCGCCACGCGCGCGCAGCCGGCGGAGCGCGCCTGCATCGACGCTGCCGAGCCGCGTGCCGCCGGAATCGACCAACCAAGCCTCGCCCGTATCATCGAGTTCGGCATGCGTGCCGGCCCCCGCGAGGCGTCGGGCGAGCCGCCGCTCAGTCATATCCGCCTTCATGGCCGCACCTCGCCGGACGTCAGGCGGGCAACGACCATCTGATCGAGCCGATCGACCAGGGCATCGGTAGCCGCATCGTCACGCGATTCCTCGATGCGGCGGCAGGCATGCGCTGCAGTCGTGCGGTCGCGCTGAAACAGGCGTCCCGTTTCGGTGAATGAAAGTCCAAGCCTTGTACGGGCGAGATAGATCGCCAACTGACGAGCAAATGCTATGCGCGCCGGCCCGCGAGCGCCGCCCAGGATGCGGTCGGGCCGGATCGCCAGCGCGGTTCCGATCGTCTCAGCCAGGAGGCGGCGCGTCGCCTCATCGCAATCGCCAGAACGTCGCCGCCCCGCCGCTTCGCGGCCGCTTTCAGTATGCATGATGACTCAATCCTCGCGCCACTTCAGATTGCCTGAATAGGAATTGCTTCCTAGAGGTAGGCTAATCCAGTTTGGCAGCGCGGGGATAGATTTCTTTGGGCTGCGGACGAAAGCCCCCAGAAATGCAGAAGCCCGGCCAAGGCCGGGCTTCAAGATCAGGCCGTTCGCGGTCGAATCAGCGGCGCTTGCGCTGCTGGCCGAGACCCATCTTCTTGGCCAGTTCCGAACGGGCGGCCGCGTAGCTCGGGGCAACCATCGGATAGTCGGCCGGCAGGCCCCACTTCTCGCGATACTCTTCCGGCGACAGGTCGTAATGCGTGCGAAGGTGCCGCTTCAGCGACTTGAACTTCTTGCCGTCTTCGAGGCAAACGATGAAATCCGGGAAAACCGACTTCTTCGGATTGACCGCCGGCTTCAGCGGCTCAGGCTCCGGCTCGACGACACCGCCATGAGTGCGGCTCAGAGCCTGAAAGACTTCCGAGATCAGCCCTGGCAGATCGTGCGCCGAGACGGAATTGTTGCTGACGTAAGCCGACACAATGTCAGCCGTCAGATCAATCAAGTCACTACCGACGATTTTCTCGCTCATCATTCCACCAAACCTCTATCGATAACTCGTGCAAATTACCGGGGCGCTCCGGGACGACTTGCCGACCCCCTCGGCAAGTCTCAATCGCCGTGGAACCAACATACCGGGACGGGACGTGGCCCGAACGTATATTTCGTGCGTTCTATATAAGTTGAAGTACGAGAATACAAGTGCACATGGGGTAGAAAAAATCGACATTACACATCTTTCGAAACGCGTCGATTGGTCTCGAATGGACCTTATCGTTTCGAACAGAATCGATCGGCCATACCTCACATTGCGGCGATAAACAGGCAAATGCCGAGAAGCGCCGTCGCGACGAGGGCTATATCGCCCGTCCGCCAGTTTCCTGCATTCATCGTCCGCTGCATCCAAGCCTCTGAAAGACCACGTAATTTTTCAGCTTCGGCTCCGGCCTTCGACGGAATCTTTGCAATGCCCCGCCGAGATATCGCGCGGACAGCATCGACCAGCAATTGTGGTAGTGATCGCCACAACCAATCTGTATCCCCTCTAGCGCGCGCACGCGGTGCAAGTAATCCCAGAAACAAAACGAAACAAATAGATGAGGCGCAAAGGAGCTGAAGCTGAAAAAGAATATGATCTGGAGTGAGCACCGCGACGGAGTCAATTCCGGGCACGATTCGCATCAAGAGGCCCGGCGCCACTCCAACGACAAGAAGAACCAGCCCGATGCCTGCCATCGCCAGCTTCATCGCCGGCGCAGCCGGCAGGATCAGCGGCGGAGGGGTCGACGGCCGCAGCATGGCGAACCAGGGCAGGCGCAGCCCCGCATAGAGCATCGAGCCGGCGGAGATGGCCGTGAGCGCGAACCAGGCGACGGCGGCATGCGCTTCAGCCAATGCCTGCATGATCGCGGATTTGCTGACGAAGCCGGCCGTGAGAGGCATCGCAGCGAGCGCCAGTCCGCCAAGGATCATCGCTGCCGTGGCGAAGGGCATCGACCGGGCAAGCCCACCGAGCGCTGTCAGGCGCGCGGTTCCGGTCGCCCTCAGCACGGTGCCGGCAGCCATCATCAGCAGGCCCTTGTAAAGGATATGCACGAAAGCATGCGCCGCTGCCGCTGCCAGGGCCAACGGCGTCCCGATCCCGACCGCGACGACCATGAAGCCGACCTGGCTGACGATCGAATAGGACAGCATGCGGCGGATGTCGTTCTCCAGCAACGCATAGACCATCCCGTAGACGGCCATGATCAGTCCGATCGGAACCAGTGCTGCCTCCCCGGGGAAGAGACGGATCAGGACGGCGACGGCCGCCTTGGTCGTGAAGGCGGAGAGAAACACGGCGCCGGACCATGACGCGCGCGGATAAGCATCGGCAACCCAGGCGGATACTGGCGGCGCTCCCGCATTGACCAGGATTCCGGCCAGCATCAGGACCGAGCCGATCGAGTCCGCCGCGAAGGGACGGATCGCCGTGCCGCCGCTGCCGATCGATGCGGCGATGCCGGCAAAGAAGAGGACGCCGCCGAAGGCATGCATCAGCGCGTAGCGGAGGCCGGCTCTGCTTGCGCCGTTGGAGAAGATGACGAGGGCCGAGCCGATCGCCATCACTTCCCAGAAGAGGAACAAGGTGACGAGATCGCCTGCGAAGACCACGCCCTGAGCCGAACCGGCATAAAGCAGCGCGGCGGCCCGCTCGGTACTGCTGCGCTGTGGCAGCGCGAAGATCGCGCCACCGATCGCGGCCAGCGCGAAGGCCGTCCCAAAGAGGCGAGCGGTCGCATCGGACCCGATCGGCGTCAGCGTCAGCCCGAGCCAATCGATGCCGGGGCCCGCCGCCTGCGGCAACATCCAGACAAGAACCAGCGCCAGCATCGGCGCGGCGACGAAGACGACATCCTGTACCAGGCCGCGTAGCAGGGCGACGAGCAGGCTACCGACGAGGAGCGGCAGCCAGGGCGCGAGCAGCAAAGTCTCAGCCATCGCGCTCCTCCTTTTCGGCCACGGTCTCGGGACGACCGGCGATCCGGCTCCATCCAAGCGCCAATGCAATCGCAACGGCAGAGGCGATGATGCCGAACCAGGCGGCGAAGCCCGGCGTGCCGTCGATGCCGAAGGCCGGATGATGCGCGACGAACACATCGGCGACGACACACACGGCCAGGAACGCGGCCAATCCTGCCGCGACGAGACGGCGCGCCATCGGCATGGGACCAATCCTCTCGGCGTCAACTGATTGCGAGGGGCTCATTGGCTCACCAGGGCGCTCGCGAGGCGGTAGGGTACCTCGGGGAAAAGGAAGAGCAGGATCGTACCGACCGCTGTCGCCGTGAGGGCCACGACCATAGCGAGCGGCGCCTCCGCCACCGGACCACCGGCAGGTTTCAGGAACGCCCGCGTCACGATCGGCAGCAGATAGGCTGCATTGAGCACCGTCGAGACGATGATGACCACGACCGCAAACCAGTCATGCGCGCTGCCCGCCCCCGCAAGCATGAACCACTTTCCGAGAAAGCCGGCGGTCGGCGGCAGGCCGATCATCGACAGCGTGCCGATCGCGAAGGCCGTCATCGTCCAGGGCATGCGCCGACCGATGCCGTCCATCTGGCTGACCTTGTCGACGTGCTCGGCCGTATAGACAGAGCCAGCCGCGAAGAAAAGCGTGATCTTGGAGACCGCGTGGGCCGCGATGTGAATAGCCGCGCCGATCGCGGCGGCTGGCGTCGCCAATGCTGCCGCCATGACGATGTAGGAAAGCTGGCCGATGGTCGAATAGGCGAGCCGGCGCTTCAGATCATCTGCCGTCATCGCGACGAGCGACGCGGCGATGATGGTGAAGCCCGCGACATAGACGAGCCATTGCGACGCGCCGGTCGCCTGCAACGTATCGAGACCGAAGATATAGATGGCGACCTTGAGGATGGTGAAGACGCCCGCCTTCACCACAGCGACCGCATGCAGCAGCGCCGAGACCGGCGTCGGCGCGACCATCGCCGCCGGCAGCCAGCGATGCAGCGGCATCACGGCCGCCTTGGCCGCGCCGAAGACGAACAGCCCGAGGAGCACCGCCATTGCCAGCGGGCCGATCCTGCCGGCGAGAATGCCGCCGACCCGAAAATCGGTCGTTCCCGCCACGAAGGCGGTCCAGATGATCGCCGGCAGCAGCAGGATCATCGATGCGCCGATCAGCGTCAGCAGATAGATGCGGCCGGCGCGCATCGCAGCCGGCGTCTGCTTATGCGTGACCAGCGGATAGGTCGAGAGCGACAGAAGCTCATAGAACAGGAACAGCGTCACCAGATTGCCGGCGAGCGCGACGCCCATCGTCGCCGCGATGGCGACGGCGAAGGCCGCGAAGAACATCGTCTGCCGCGGTTCCTGGTTGCCGCGCATATAACCGATCGAGTAGACGGAATTGGCTATCCACAGCGTCGCCGCGACGATCGCGAACAACATGCCGAGCGGCTCGACCCGGAGGACCAGTTCCAGCCCCGGCGCGATGCGAACGAGCGGCAATGCCGGCCCCGCGCCCGCCAGGACATCGACCAGCAATGCGCATATCGCGATGAACAGCAGCAGCGCCCCGGCAAGGCTGGCCGCCTCGCGAAGATCCGGCCGTCGCCCGAGCAGCATGACCAGGACGGCGACGACGGCAGGTATGACGAGCGCCAGCCCCAGCAATGACGGTCCACTCATGATCGCATTCATCGACATCACGGTCATGGCCGTCCCCCGAGAAGCGCCGACGCCGCAGCGCCGGCCAGCCGGGCGGGGAGCTCGGCGTCAATGCCGAAGAGGATCGTGAGGCCGGCCAGAAGCAGCGTCGGCAACAGCATGCCGAGCGGCGCCTCACGCGCAGCGAGCGCCGTCTTGCCGGGCTCGCGGAACCAGACCACCTCGAGGATGCGGCCGACATAGAGAACCGCAATCACGGAACTGGCGACGATCAGGAAGGCCAGCCAGCCCTTGCCGTCGTCGAAGGCGCCGAGGACGAGATACCATTTCGACACGAAGCCGCTCGTGCCGGGAACGCCGATGAGGCCAAGGCCCGCAATGGTCAGCGCCACCGCCGTCGCCGGCATGGTCCGGCCGATGCCGGCGAGATCGTCAAGCCGCGACGAACCGCATCGCAGCAGCACGGCGCCAATCGCCATGAAGGCGGCGCCCTTCATCAGCGCGTGGTTGACGATATGCAGGAAGGCGCCGGTCAATCCGGCCGGATTGGCAAGCGCGAGGCCAAGCGTGATGTAGCCGATCTGCGCGACCGAGGAGAAAGCGAGCAGGCGCTTGACATCACGCTGGAATACCGCCGCGGCAGATGCGACGAACATCGCGCCGAGCGACAGCACGATCAGTACGCCCGTGACCGAAATCGGCCCGAGTTCGACGTGAATGCCGAAGACGCCGAACAGGAAGCGCGCCATCAGGTAAACCGCGACCTTGGTTGCGGTCGAGGCGATCAGGACGGTCGCTGCCGAGGGCGCATAGCCATAGGCGTTGGGCAGCCAGGCATGGAGCGGAAACAGCGCCAGCTTCAAGGCGATGCCGACGAGGATGAAGGCTTCGGCAGCGATCAGGGCACGCGGCGAGGTGACGTCCGGCAACCTCTCGATGATCAGCGCGAGATTAAGCGTCCCGGTGGACAGATAAAGGAGGCCGACGCCGATGACATAGAAGGTCGCGCCGATCGTTCCGACGATCAGATACTGATAGGCGGCGACGAGAGCCCGCCGATCGCGGCCAAGCGCGATCAGCGTGTAGGTCGAGAGCGAGGAGATCTCGAGGAAGACGAAGGCGTTGAACGCGTCGCCGGTGATGGCCATGCCGAGCAGGCCCGACATCGCCACCAGCATCATGGCGTAGAACCACGGTACGCGTCCGCCATCGATCTCGTCCGCGACGCTCTGGCGGGCATAGAGCAGAGTCACGAGGGATACGCCCGTGACGAGAAGCAGGACGAGCACGTTCACCGCGTCGACGCGATACTCGATGCCGAGTTCAGGCGCGAAGCCGCCGAGGCGATAGGAAACGACGCCGAGCGTTTCGAAGCCGAAGACGAGGCGGAACGCGGCCATGGCGCTGACCAGCGCCGAGGCGATGGCGATCGGCCACGAGGCGATCTCGACGCGGATCAACGCCACCAGCAGCGCGCCGAGCAGCGGCGCGAGCACGATGATCACCGGCAGATGCGGGTCGACTGGTGCGATGAGGCTCATCCGCGCGGGCCCGCCTTGCGGGTGGCGGGACTCGCCTGCCCGCGATCCCTGGCCAGCACCTCGTCCTCCTCGATCGTTCCGTAGGCTTCCTTGATGCGGATCGCGAGAGCAAGGCCGAGCGCCAGCGTGCCGATGCCGACCACGATCGCGGTCAGGATCAGCACATGCGGCAGCGGGTTGGCATAGACATCGAAACGCGGATCGAGGATCGGCGCCGTGCCGCCGAAGATCTTCCCGGGCAGCAGATAGAGCAGGTAGACCGAGGACTGGAACAGTGACAGCCCGACCAGCTTCTTGATCATGTTGTTGCGGGCGATGACGATATAGAGCCCCGCGACCATCACCAGGACGATCGTGAAACGCGTCGCCTCGGAGGCAAGCATCGCCATGAGGTTCATGACGCCCTCCGGCTCGCGAAAGCGTAGTAGATAGCGATCATGCTGGAGAAGACGGTGAGGAACACGCCGGCCTCGACGAGGAAGACGCCCCACTCCTGACCGTGGACCGGATCATGTGCCAAGGGATTGTAGTCAAGGAAGTTGCCGCCGAGCGCCATCGAGACGAGGCCGACCGACGCATAGATCAGCACTCCGGCCGGGATCAGCCGCTCGACCAGCGCCATCGATACCAGTCTCTGAGCCGCGCCGAGGCCATTGATGATCGCATAGAGGATCACGCCGGCCGCGGCGATCACCCCGGCCTGAAAGCCGCCGCCAGGGCCGTAATCGCCATGAAACTGCACATAGAGCGCGAAGAGGATCAGCGGCGCCATAATGAACTTGGCCGCGACACGCAGCACGATGTCCCGGCGCATGGCTATGACCTCTCGCCGCTGCGGCGGCGCAGCAGCACCAGCACACCGATCGCCGCCGTGAAGACGACAGCGGTCTCGCCGAGCGTATCGAAGCCGCGATAGCTTGCGAGCACTGCCGTCACGACATTTGGGATGCCCGTGTCGGGCAAGGTCCGACCGAGATAATCGGCGCCGACAGCGTGGATCGGCTGTGCCGAAGAGCCGAATTGCGGCAGATCACTCATGCCCCAGACCAGCACGGCGGCCGTGACGGCGGCAACGAACAGCGGCGCGATCCGGCGCGCCGTCCCCTTGGCTTCCTTGACGTCGGTCAGATAAAGCGCGCCGAGGAACAGCACAGTCGAGATGCCCGCGCCAACAGAAGCTTCGGTCATCGCGACATCGACGGCATCGAGAACGACGAAAAGCGTCGCCATGACGAAGCTGTAGGCGCCAAGCAGCACGACGACTGCGAACAGCCCGCGAATGCGCACGATGGCAACGGCCAGGACCATGACCAGAAGCATCAGCGCCAGCGAAAGAAACGCCTCGACGAAGACCGGATCGATGGCGCTCACGGCCGCCTCCCCTTCTTCGGTGTGTTCTTGGGCACGTTCTTGGGCATGTTCCTGGACGTGTTCTTGGGCGCCTTTTTCGGAGCTGCCTTCGCTGCCGAGGTTGCGATGGTCTTCACGGTGTCGGCCACTTTCGCGGGCCCTTTCTTCGCCGCATGCCGCATCGCGCCAAGCGGCTTGACGCCAGCCGCCAGCGCTGCGGCCGCCAGCGCATGCGTCGTGGCCGGTCCCATGAACAGCAGGAACAGGATGAGGAAGACGAGCTTCACCGCGGCGACCGTGAAGCCGGCATGCACGGCGAGGCCGGAGAGGATCAAGGCCATGCCGGTCGTATCGGACAGCGAAGCGGCATGCAGGCGCGTGAAGAGATCGGGCATGCGGATGAAGCCGATTGCGCCCGTCAGGAAGAAGCCGGCGCCGGCGAGAATGAGGACGCCGCTGACGATATTGGCGAGGATGTCGGTCATCGCGTCTCCTCCGCCTGTTCCTCATCTTCGGAACCGGCGCGGAAGAACTTCAGCACGGCGAACACGCCGACATAGTTGAGCAGCGCATAAGTCAGCGTGAGGTCGATGAAATCCGGACGATCGGTGAGAAAGCCGTAGAGCGCGACGATCAGGATCGCGCCATTGCCGATGGAGTTGGCAGCGAGCAGCCGATCGAAGGTCGTCGGTCCCGCGACGGTGCGGAACGTCATCAGAACAACGGCGACGAAAACGGCGAGGAGGGCCGCGAACAGGATCACGCCGGGCCCTCCTTCTCGAATGCCACGACGCGCCGGTCCATCTCGCCGGACCGCACGCCATCGGCTCCGGCCTTCGTCAACGCATGCACGGTGAAACGGTGATGCTCCCGATCGATCGCGACCGTCACGGTGCCCGGCGTCAGCGTGATCGAATTGGCATAGGTGACGGCGCCGACGGCCGTCTTGGGGCCGACGGAAATCTCGAACAACTCGGGCTCGATCGGCCGCCGGAAGTCGAGGATCGTGCGCGCGACGTCGATGGAGGACTTCACCATCTCGATGACGAGCCACGGCCAGTAGCCGAGGCCGCCGACGATGCGCTCGACCGGATGGCCCTCTTCGTCCGCGAAGCCCGTGAGACGGCCGATAAAAGCGATTCCGGCGGAAATCACGATGCCTGCACCGATGAGCCACAGCGTATAGTGGCCGGAAAGCAGCAGCCAGAAGGCGAACAGCCAGAGCGCAAGGCTGACAGTGCGGATCATCGGGCCCTTGTCGTCGGAGGCGCCCCGGGGGGCGCGTTGCGATTCGTGTCCGCGCACACCAAAGCATGCAAAAGCGTTCAACCCAAGACGTAACCGGGCCGGACCGGTGCTTGGCGCCGCGCGAGCGGACCTCTATCTAGGCTGCAACGAATGTCCTGGCCCTGCCACCCGCCCCTTCCGGAGATTTCCCGCTCGTGAATCCGCCCTTCGCCGCCAAACACCTCGTCACACTCGAAGCGCATGGCATAGCGCGCCAGGACGATTATGCGTGGCTTCGCGCCGACAACTGGCAGGAGGTGATGCGCGATCCGTCCGCGCTGGCACCGGAGATCCGGGCGCATCTCGATGCGGAGAATGCCTATACCAAAGCCGAAATGGCCGACACGGAGGCGCTGCAGGCGGCGCTGTTCAAGGAAATGCGCGGCCGGATCAAGGAGGACGACTCCTCGGTTCCCGCACCGGATGGCCCTTATGCCTATGCCACGCGCTATCTCGAAGGTGCCGAACAGCCGCGCATCGTGCGCACGGCGCGCGAAGGCGGGCCGGAAACCATCCTGCTCGATGTCGACGCGATGGCCAAGGGTCACGCTTTCTACGAGATCGGCGGCGCCGACCACAGCCCCGACCATTCCCTCATCGCCTGGGCCTATGACGACAAGGGCTCGGAGGCCTATACGCTGCGCGTGCGCGAGGCCGAGACCGGCGTCGACCTCGCCGACACGATCGAGACGACGACCGGCGGATCCGTCTGGGCCGCCGACAGCCGGACGCTGTTCTATACGGTGCTCGACGACAACCACCGCCCGTGCCGCATCTATCGCCACCGCGTCGGCAGCCCGAGCAGCGAGGATGTGCTTGTCTTCGAGGAGATCAATCCCGGCTTCTTCCTCGGCATCGGACAGACCCAGTCCGGTCGCTATCTGCTGGTCGATTCGCACGATCACGAGACCTCGGAAGTGCATCTCATCGACGCCGAGGCGCCCGAGGCGCCGCCGCGCCTTGTCGCGCCGCGCCGCCCGGCCGAGGAATATGATGTCGACCACAACGGCGACACGCTTTTCATCCTGACCAATGCCGATGGCGCCGAGGACTTCAAGATCGTCACGGCGCCCGTGGCCAATCCGGGCCGCGAGAACTGGACCGATCTCGTGCCGCATCGGCCGGGCCGGCTGATCCTTGGCCTCACGGTCTACAAGGACTTCATGGTCCGCCTCGAACGCGAAGGCGGCCTGCCGCGCATCGTCATCCGGCAGCTTGCGAGCGGCGAGGAGCACGCGATCGCCTTCGACGAGGAGGCCTACTCGCTCGGCCTCGGCGACGGCTACGAATTCGACACGACGATGCTGCGCTTCACCTATTCCTCGATGACCACGCCGTCGCGCGTCTACGACTATGACATGGCGACGCGCGAGCGGGTGCTGCGCAAGGAGCAGGAGGTCCCCTCCGGCCATGATGCCAGCCAATATGTGACGCGCCGGGTCTTCGCACCGGCCGGTGACGGCGAGACCGTTCCGGTTTCGCTCCTTTATCGCAAGGATACGCCGCTCGACGGCAGCGCGCCGCTGCTGCTCTATGGCTATGGCTCCTATGGCATCACCATTCCCGCGTCGTTCAGCATCACCCGGCTCTCGCTGGTCGATCGCGGCATTGTCTATGCCATCGCGCATATCCGCGGCGGCAAGGACAAGGGCTTCCGCTGGTACGCCGATGGGCGACGCGAGAAGAAGCAGAACTCGTTCCGCGACTTCATTGCCGCCGGCGAATATCTGGCTTCGGAAGGCTTCACATCGCGCGGCAAGATCGTCGGCTGGGGCGGTTCGGCCGGCGGCATGCTGATGGGCGCGGTCGCAAACATGGCGCCGGACCTCTTCGGCGGCATCGTTGCCGAAGTGCCGTTCGTCGACGTGCTCAACACCATGCTCGACGCCACGCTGCCGCTGACGCCGCCGGAGTGGCCCGAATGGGGCAACCCGATCGAGAGCCTTGCCGACTACCAGTCGATCGCCGCCTATTCGCCCTATGACAATGTCGCGGCCAAGGCCTATCCGCCGATCCTTGCCATCGGCGGGCTCACCGATCCGCGCGTCACCTATTGGGAACCCGCGAAATGGGTCGCGAAGCTCCGCGCGACCAGGACCAACGACGCCCCGCTGCTGCTGAAGACCAACATGGATGCCGGACATGGCGGTGCGTCGGGCCGCTTCGACAGCCTGAAGGAGACGGCGTTTGCCACCGCTTTCGTGCTGAAGGTTACCGGCCGCGCTTGACGTCATGCCCCGCGGCGACACTTTGCAGTGACGGTCCCGTCGATCGACGGGACCGAGCCAGCCTGGGGAGGTCCGCCAATGTCAAAGACCGCGATCAGCTCGACCGCAGCAGCCGCCATCCTCGCCTTCGCCGTCGCCTCCTGCACCGCGACGACGCCCGGAGGCGGGCAGCGATTTTATGGAATTCAGGGGTTCGGCGATAATGTTTCGGCCGGCGATTGCCGGGCGCTGGCGGCGCAGGTCGGGCCGCAGAATGTCTGGTTCTCGCGCTTCTCGGGCTCCAAGCCCAATCCCTGGGATACCGGTCTCTGGCCGGCCTGGGGCAATGGCTGCTTCAAGACGCAGGCGGAGTGCAAGCGCTGGCTCTACGACGTCCAGTCCGAATGGCCGCAGCTGATGGATTTCACCTTCTGCCAGCGCGGACTGCAGAAGGCCTGAATAGCCCTTCGCCGCACTACCCAAGAAAAAAGCCCCGGCACGTGACCGGGGCTTTCCAATTCTTGCTTCGAGCAGACCGCCTCAGACGGCCTTTTCGTAGAGCTCCAGGACGTAGTCCCAGTTGATCAGGCTGTCGACGAACGCCTCGAGATATTTCGGGCGGGCGTTGCGGTAGTCGATGTAATAGGAGTGCTCCCAGACATCGACGCCGAGGATCGGCGCGCCGCCATGAACGAGCGGGTTCTCACCGTTCGGGGTCTTCGAGATCTCGAGCTTGCCGTTCTTGACCGAAAGCCAAGCCCAGCCCGAACCGAACTGCGTCGTGCCGGCGGCGATGAAATCGGTGCGGAACTTGTCGTAGCCGCCGAGGTCGCTGTCGACAGCGGCCTGCAGCTTGCCGGGGAGGCTCTTGCCGCCGCCGTCTTTCTTCAGCCACTTCCAGAAATGGATGTGGTTGTAGTGCTGGCCGGCATTGTTGAAGAGGCCGGCATTCTTGCCGTAGCTCTCCTTGACGATCTCTTCGAGGCTCTTGTCCTCGAGACCCGAGCCCTTCAGCAGGTTGTTGCCGTTGGTGACGTAAGCCTGATGGTGCTTGTCATGGTGGTATTCGAGCGTCTCCTTCGACATGAAGGGCGCGAGCGCCTCGTAGTCGTAGGGGAGCGGGGGAAGTTCGAAGGCCATCGGAACAACTCCTGTCGACGATAGATTTGGAAATCGGGCTACCGCGTCGAAAACGGCCTGCCGCGATGAACGTTCCGGCTGCACCATAGGCACCCGGCCGGCCAGCGGCAACCGCGGAGATCGGGTTTTCTCCCGCTCAGAAATGGTGTTCGCGATCAGGGCTCCAACGCGCAATCCCCTGCCCCTGGCACCGATCACGGCATCATCATATTTGCGTTATGGCTTGCCTCCGCCTTGCTCACGCCCGTTGCTTGACGTCACAGTCTGGAGCGGTTCCGAACAGAGGGGTAAGTGGAATGCGGAAAATCATTGCGGTGATCGGTTTTTCGGTCGTCGTTGCGTCGGCCGGTCTCGCGATGGCGGCGTCCGATCTTGGCAAGCAGCGTGAAGCCGACATGAAGGCGATCGGCGGTGCGATCAAGACCTCCGCGGGCTTCGCCACTGGCAAGGTGCCGTTCGATGCCGCAGCGGCCAAGGCAGCGATGGAGACCGTCGCCGCCAAGGCGACCGACTTCCCGACATTGTTCCCCGCCGGCTCGGAAAACGCCGACAAGGGCGCCTCTCCGAAGATCTGGGAAAACAAGGCCGACTTCGAAGCGCACGCGGCCAAGCTCGCCACCGATGCCAAGGCTGCCGCTGCGGCTGCTGATCAAGGCGCGGACGCGTTCAAGACGGCGTTTGCCGCCGTTGGCGCCAACTGCAAGAGCTGCCACCAGCTTTATCGCCTGTCCGACTAAGTGCAGATGCTCCGCCGCCTTGTCGTCGCGATCGTTGTCCTCGCCGTCATCGGCGGCGTGGGCTTCTGGTTGCTGACTGAACCGAAGCCGATTTCGGCGGCGGAGATGCCAGACCGTCCGGGGGATCCGGCCAAGGGCGAACTCCTGTTCTGGGCGGGCGGCTGCGCCTCCTGCCACGCCGCGCCGGGCGCCAAGGGCGACGACAAGCTGATTCTGGCCGGGGGCGAACCGATCGTTTCGCCCTTCGGCACCTTCCATCCGCCGAATATCTCGCCGGACAAGACGCATGGCATCGGAAGCTGGTCGACACTCGACTTCGTCAACGCGATGAAGCGCGGCCTCGGACCGGGCGGCGAACAGCTTTATCCGGCCTTCCCCTATACGTCGTACCAGCGCATGCCGGTCTCCGACCTCGTCGATCTCAAGGCCTATCTCGATACGCTGCCGCCGGTCGCGACCGACAGCCCCCCGCATGAGTTGCCGTTCCCCTTCTCGATCCGCCGGGGGATTGGCCTCTGGAAGCTGCTCTATCTCGATGGCGAGACCTTCGAGCCCGACCCCACCAAGAGCGACGAGATCAATCGCGGCGCCTATCTCGTCGAGGGACCCGGCCATTGCAACGAGTGCCACACGCCGCGCAACGCAATCGGCGGGCTCGACTTCACGCACCACCTGGCCGGCGCGCCCAACCCCTCGGGCCAAGGCTTCGTCCCCAATATCACCGGCGGCCAGGGCGGCATCGGCGATTGGTCCGCCGAGGATCTCGCCAACTTCTTCGAAACGGGCATGACGCCGGATTTCGACTCGGTCGGCGGCACCATGGTCGACGTCCAGGAAAACCTCGCGCACCTGCCCGCATCCGATCTCGCGGCCATCGCGGCTTATCTGAAAGACCTGCCGCCGCTCGACCGATCCGACGGCCGAACCGCCTCCGACTGAAGACGGCGATTTTTTCCGCGCTGCAGATGTCGAAATGAGCGACGCTCATCCGACATGGCCGTGAAGAGAGGATCTTCCTCGCTTCCGGCCAGGGCGCCGAACCGATCGGAGACCGTCATGCAGTACGCGATCATGTTCTACGAGACCGAGAAGAACTTCGAGACCCGCGACCATCGCGAGGACGATGCCGGATATTGGGGCGCTTGGCGCGCTTATATCGACGAGATCGTGGCCAGCGGCGTCGTCCGCGGTGGCGCCGGCTTGCATGCGCCACAGGCGGCCACCACGGTCCGCCTCAAGGATGGACAGCGGCATGTCCAGGATGGTCCGTTCGCCGCGGCCAAGGAGCAGCTCGGCGGCTTCTTCCTGATCGAGGTTCCCGATCTCGACGCCGCCCTTGGCTGGGCAGCCAAGGCACCCTGCGCCGCCACCGGGGTCGAGGTGCGGCCGACGCTGCCGTCGCAGATGTAAGGCGATGTGAGGCGCCATCGCGCCGGGTTCGGCCCGGCGCGACCGGCTGCCTTTCAGGAGGGTTCCGCTTTGCAATCTGTCGAGGAGGCCGTTCGCGACAGTTTCGGCCGGCTGGTCGCGATCCTCGCCAGCCGCGGCCGTGACATCGCGGCTGCCGAAGATGCGCTTGGCGATGCCGTGGTAGCGGCTCTGCGGCGCTGGCCCGAGAGCGGAGTTCCCGATGCGCCCGAGGCGTGGCTCGTTGCCGTCGCCCGCCGACGTCTCACCGACCGGCTCCGCAAGCGAACCGCCGACGCGGCACTCGAGCGCTCGCTGCTGCTGCTATCGGCACTCGCAGAGGAGACCGACCCGATGGCGCCGCATTATCCCGACGAGCGGCTGAAGCTGATGTTCGTCTGCGCCCATCCGGCGATCGACGAGGCGATCCGCGCGCCTTTGATGCTCCAGACCGTCCTCGGCCTCGATGCCAGCAGGATCGGCGCCGCGTTTCTGGTGCCGGCGGCAACCATGGGCCAGCGGCTGGTACGCGCTAAAGCCAAGATCCGCGATGCCGGCATTCCCTTTGCCGTCCCGGAGCGGACCGAATTGCCGGCCCGACTCGCCAGCGTCATCGAGGCTGTTTATGCCGCCTATGGCAGCGGCTGGGACGAGATCGCCGGCGGCGGAGACGCCCGCGCAGCGAGCCTCTCCACCGAGGCCATATGGCTCGGGCGGGTTCTCGCGGCGTTGATGCCCGACGATGCGGAGCCGCTCGGTCTTCTGGCGCTGATGCTCTATTGCGAGGCGCGGCGCCCGGCCCGGCGCGCACCGGACGGCCGCTACGTCCCACTCTCCGAGCAGGATACGGCGCTCTGGTCGCGCGAGATGCTCGCCGAGGCCGAACGCATGCTGGGACGAGCCGCGGCGCTGCATGCGCCCGGACGCTTCCAGATCGAAGCGGCGATCCAGTCGGCGCTCACGGGGACGCGGCTCATCGGCCGGCCAGACGCGGCGATGATCGCCCTGCTGCATGAAGAACTCTGGCGGCGGGCGCCGCGGATCGGCGTCGCCGTCGCGCGCGCGGTTGCCGTTGCCGATGCGGACGGCGCGACCGCCGGTCTCGTTCTCCTCGCCGAAATCGAGCCTGAGCGGGTCGCGGGCTACCAGCCCTATCATGCCGCGCATGCCGAACTTCTGGCCCAGGCGGGCCGAGTCGACGAAGCTGTCGAGGCTTTTCGAAACGCCATCGCGCTGGCGGACGACCCTGCCATTCGCGCTTATCTCGAAGAGCGGGCGCGACGACTGGTCAGCTGATCCTCAGCGCTGGCCGGACTTGATCCACTTGGTGACCTGCGGCGGCTGGTAGGTCCGATAGCGCTGGATCAACTGCTCCGGATCATTCTCGACGATGAGCATGTCGCGATGCTCCCGCCGCATGAAGCCTTCGTCCGCCTGATGATCGAGGAAGGCGAGCAGCTTGCCATAGAAGCCGGCGATATCGAGCACGCCGACCGGCTTGCCGTGATAGCCGAGTTGCGCCCAGGTCCAGATCTCGAACAGTTCCTCCAGCGTGCCGATCCCGCCCGGCAGTGCGACGAAGCCCTCGGCCATGTCGGCCATCTTGGCCTTGCGCTCATGCATCGAGCCGACGATGTGCAGTTCGGTGAGGCCGGGATGGGCGACTTCCTTGTCGACCAGCGCCTGCGGAATGATGCCGATCACCGTGCCGCCGGCAGCGAGGACTGCATCGGCTACCGCCCCCATCAGCCCGACCTTGGAACCGCCATAGATGAGCGCCGAATCATGCGCTGCGATGGTCTGGCCGAGCGCGACTGCAGCGTTACGGTATTCCGGGCGGAACCCTTCATTGGAGCCGCAGAAGACGCAGAGCCTCATTTGCCAGCGCCTTCCGAAAGAGCCGCGAGGATCCGCGCCCAGGAGCGGATGCCGCGATGATAGCTCGAAAGATTGTACTTCTCGTTCGGCGAGTGGATGCGGTCATCGTCGAGGCCGAAGCCCACCATCAGGGCGTCGAGCCCGAGGATGTTCTTGAAATCGCCAGCGACGGGGATAGAGCCGCCCGCGCCGATCGTGACGCAGGGCTTGCCCCATTCGGCGCTGAGTGCGTCGCGCGTCTTGACGAGCGCAGGGCTGTCCGAGGGAAGCCGCACGCCCTTCGAGCCGCCATGGCCGATGAATTCGACGCTGCAGTCGGCGGGCAGCATCGAGCGGATATAGGCTCGAAAGCTCTCGCGGATCGCCTCGGGGTCCTGCTGGTCGACGAGGCGGAACGAGACCTTGGCATGCGCCTTGGACGGGATGACCGTCTTGAAGCCCTTGCCGGTATAGCCGCCCCAGATGCCGTTCACCTCGCAGGTCGGCCGAGCCCAGATCTTTTCGATCACGCTGCGCCCCGTCTCGCCGGCGGGGATCGAAAGGCCGACCTCGCCGAGGAATGCCGTCTCGTCGAAGCCGAGGCCTTCCCACTGCTTCCGGATCGCCTCCGGCAGTTCGCCGACGCCATCATAGAAGCCGGGCAGCGTCACGCGGCCGGTCTCGTCGCGAAGACCGTCGAGAACATTGACGAGGACGTGGATCGGATTGCGCGCCGCGCCGCCATACATGCCGGAATGCAGGTCGCGCGAGGCGGCGGTGATGGTGATTTCCTCGCCGACCATGCCGCGCAGCATGGTCGTCACGGCCGGGGTCTTCGCATCCCACATGCCGGTGTCGCAGATGAAGGCGAAGTCCGCGGCGAGCTCCTGCTTGTTCGCCTCCATGAACGGCGCCAGATTGTGCCCGCCGGACTCCTCCTCGCCTTCGAGCAGCACGGTCACGGGGATCGGCAGCGCGCCGGTCACGGCCTTCCAGGCGCGGCAAGCCTCGATGAAGGTCATGAGCTGGCCCTTGTCATCGGCCGTGCCGCGCCCGACGATCTGTTTCGTGCCGTCCGCGGCCGTCACCAGCTTGGGCTGGAACGGCGGGCTCGACCAGAGCTCGACGGGATCGACGGGCTGGACGTCGTAATGGCCATAGAACAGCACATGCGGCCCCGCGCCGCCGGCTGAGCGGCCGACGACCATCGGATGGCCCGGCGTCGGCCTGGCAGCCGCCTCGAACCCGATCGCATCCAGAGCATCGGCCAGCCATTCCGCCGCTTGCAGGCAGGCGCCGGCATAGGCTGGGTCGGTCGAAATGCTCTCGATCTCGACGAGGCGGAACAAGCGCTCGATGCTTTTGTCGAGGTCGGCGTCGATATAAGCGAGGACGTCGTCGAGACGGTCTGTCACGGCAGGGGCTCCATCGGACGGGGGCGCTGATGTCCTCAGGACATACGCCTAGCCTTTCGCGAAGGAAAGACACCCGATCAGCGCAGCGCGACGGGACGCGAATGTCAGTCGCTCTTTTCCGGCGCCGGCAGTTACCGCCTCAGGATGCCGCCGAGCATGCCGCGGACGATGGCACGACCGACCGAGGAGCCCATGGAACCGCCGATGCTCTTGCCGATATCGGCCGCAACCTGTCCGGCGACGCGGTTGGTGACGGTGCGCGTCACTTCGCGGGCAACACGCTGGGTCGCCGTCAGCCGCTCGCCGCGACGGGTATTGGTCCCGAGAAGCCCGCCAAGAATGCCGCCGAGATCGATGCCGCCGGCCTGTTGCGGCGCCGGCTCGGCACCGGCCGGCGCAGGCGCGGTTGGGGGCGCGGGCGGGGCCAGTTCTCCAGCCTGGCGGCCCAGCACTTCATAAGCCGACTCCCGGTCAACCGTCTTGTCATAGGCGATGCCGATCGGGCTCGCGGCGATGATCTGCCGCCGCTCGTCCTCGGTGATCGGGCCGAGCTGGGAGGATGGCGGCCGGATCATCGTGCGCTCGACCATGCTCGGCACGCCCTTCGGCTCGAGCGTCGAAACGAGCGCCTCGCCGACGCCGAGCTGCGTGATCGCCTCCATGGTGCTGAAGGCCGGATTGGGCCGGAAGGTCTCGGCGGCGACTTTCACCGCTTTCTGATCGCGCGGCGTATAGGCGCGCAGCGCGTGCTGCACCCGATTGCCGAGCTGGCCGAGCACGGTATCCGGCACGTCGAGCGGGTTCTGGCTGACGAAATAGATTCCGACGCCCTTGGAGCGGATCAGCCGCACGACCTGTTCGATGCGCGCCAGCAGCGCCTTGGGCGCATCGTCGAAGAGGAGATGCGCCTCGTCGAAGAAGAAGACGAGCCGGGGCTTCTCGGGGTCGCCGACTTCGAGCAGCACTTCGAACAGCTCCGACATCAGCCAGAGCAGGAAGGTCGCATAGAGCTGCGGCGCCGCCATCAGCTTGTCGGCAGCGAGCACGTTGACGACGCCGCGCCCGTCGATCGTCGTGCGCATGATATCGGCGATGGCGAGCGCCGGCTCGCCGAAAAAGGCGTCGCCGCCCTGATTCTCGAGGATCAGCAGCTGGCGCTGGATGGCGCCGACCGACGTCTTTGCGACATTGCCGTAACGGGAGGCCGCTGCGGCATTGTCCGAGAGGAAGCCGAGCATCGCGCGGAGATCCTTGAGATCGAGCAGCAGCAGGCCGTTCTCGTCAGCCATGCGGAAGGCGATGTTGAGCACGCCTTCCTGCGTGTCGTTGAGCCCCATCAGCCGCGAAAGCAGCAACGGCCCCATCTCGCTGATCGTGGTGCGGATCGGATGGCCCTGCTTGCCGAACAGGTCCCAGAATACTGTTGGGCAGGCAGCGAATCGGTATTCGTCCTTGAAGCCGATCTCCTCGGCCCGCTTCAGCATCGAATCCTTGGCGGTCCCGGCCTTGGCGATGCCGGAGAGATCACCCTTGATATCGGCGCAGAAGACCGGGACGCCGGCGTCCGAAAAGCCCTGCGCCAGCACCTGCAGCGTCACGGTCTTTCCGGTGCCGGTCGCCCCTGTCACCAGCCCATGCCGGTTGGCGAGGGCGAGCAGCAGATATTCCGGCTTTTCGCTCGCGCCCATGAAGATCTTGTCGGGTTCGAGAAGGGGCATCGAGGCGTCTCCGGGCAATTGGCATTGTCATGCAAACGCGCAAGCGTCGCGATTTGACGGGGCGAAATCAAGCGACGCCATCATATTGCCTTCCGCGCCGCATGGCGCGAACATCAGCAAATGGCCGCGTTCCGTCGGCCTGCTGCTGAGGGAGGCATGCGTGAGCTATCCGATCATCGACATCGAGGGCATCGGCAAGACATTTGCCGAAAAGCTCGGGGCGGCTGGCATCAAGACCACCGACCAGTTGCTCGACGCCGGGAAGGATCCGAAGGGCCGCAAGGCACTCGCCACCACGACCGGCATCGAGGAGACCAAGATCCTCGGCTGGACCAACAAGGCCGACCTCATGCGCCTCAAGGGCGTTGCCGAGGAGTTTTCCGATCTTCTGGAGGCTGCAGGCGTCGATACGGTCAAGGAGCTGAAGCAGCGCCGCGCCGATAATCTGACGGCGAAGATGGCGGAGGTGAACGCGGCCCGCAAGCTCGTGCGCCAGCTGCCTTCGGAGACGCAGGTCGCGGACTGGATCGAGCAGGCCAAGACGCTGCCGGCCGTCATGACCTATTGAGGATGTGCTCCGCCATCGCATCGATCGCGGCAACCCTCTAGACTGAGCGCGTCGCAGCGATAGAGCGGCGCGCCAGAGCGTTCGGGACGGAACGCAGGAGCAGGCCATGGAGGACAATCCGGCCGGAGCTTGGCCGGCACCGAGTGAAGCCGATTGGCGGCGCCTCGTCGAAAAATCGCTTTCCGGCCAGCCGCTTTCGACATTGGCGGCGAAGATCGAACCCGGAATTGCGATCGATCCCCTCCTTCCCGCGGCGGACCGACCACCGCTCTGGTCGCGCAACGGCAAGGCGTGGATGCGGCTGCAGCGGCTCGGGCGTGGAACCGACGCCGCAACCATCGCATCTTCACTCGCGACCGGAGCCGACGGATTCGAAATCGTCGCAGCGGGGTCGGGAGCGGATTATGGCGATGGCCTGCCGCTGGCGGACCTTCCGGCGCTTTTGGCAGAGGCGCCGCTTGATCGCGGTCATTGGCGCCTGTCGGCCGGGTCTGATGGAGAGGCCTGGGCAAACGCATTCGACGCTGCGGTCGCCGACGGTCGGCTTGATCCGCAATTGCTGGTGATCGCGTTCGGTCTGGACCCGATCGGCGCCCTTGCATCCGGACGGACAGACGCCGCGGATGTGCCGGCGTTCGCAGCGCTGGTCACCCGCCTCGCCGCGCGCGGCTATACCGGACCTTTCGCCAGCGCCGATGCGCGCCTCGTCCATGGCGCCGGCGGCACGCCCTCGATTGAGCTCGGCTATGCCCTCGCCGCGCTGCTGGCACAACTCCGCGCGCTGCTCGATAGCGGCACCTCCGAAGACGTCGCTGTCCGTGCGATCGATGTTGCGCTTGCGGCCGATGAGGACCAGTTCGTCACCATCGCCAAATTCCGCGCGATGCGGCTGTTGCACGCGCGCCTGTTCGCGGCCGGCGGTCTGCCACGGCAGCGCCTCGCGCTGCATGCCGAGACGAGCTGGCGCATGCTGGCCGCCGAGGACATGAACTCCAATCTGATCCGGACGACCATTGCCGCGCTTGCCGCCGGCCTTGGCGGCGCGGATTCTCTCACTGTGCTCCCGTTCACCGCAGCGATCGATCCGCATGACGCCGAAGCCGAGCGGCTTGCGCTGACCACGCAGGCGATCCTGATCGAGGAAGCAAGGCTTGCAAGGGTCGCCGACCCGGGTGCCGGCTCGGGCACGATCGAAGCGTTGACGGAGGCGCTCGCCGAGGAGGGATGGCAGCGTTTCCAGGCGATCGAACGCGACGGCGGCCTGCTCCAATCAAACGCACGGGAGCGGCTGCAGGGTGACGTCGCGGAAGCCGCCGAGCGGCGGCGAGCTGCGCTCGCATCCGGCGAGCGCGGCATCGTCGGCGTCACGCATTTCCGCGCCGAAGGTGCTGCGGCGAGGCCGGAGCCGCCGATCGCGGGCGAAGGCGGCGGAACCGTGGGGCTCCATCCCCGGCGGATATCGGCGCCGTTCGAAGGCACCGCCTCATGATTTCCCTCCCCGATTTCACCGCCATTCCGTTCGCTGTCGAGCCACTGGACGACGGCGTCACGGCGACGCCGCCCGCCATGACGGCCGAGGGGATCGCCATCCACGAACGCTATGGCGCGGCCGAACGCGCTGCAGCCGGTTTTGCCGAGACCATGCCCGGCCTGCCACCGTTCACGCGCGGTCCCTACCCGACGATGTATGTCCAGCAGCCCTGGACGATCCGCCAATATGCCGGCTTCTCGACCGCCGAGGCCTCCAATGCCTTTTACCGCCGCAACCTTGCCGGCGGGCAGAAGGGTCTCTCGGTCGCCTTCGATCTCGCGACGCATCGCGGCTATGACAGCGATCATCCGCGCGTCGCCGGCGATGTCGGCATGGCCGGTGTCGCGATCGATTCCATCCTCGACATGCGGCAGCTCTTCGATGGAATTCCGCTCGACAAGATGAGCGTGTCGATGACGATGAACGGCGCCGTGCTGCCGATCCTCGCGCTCTATATCGTGGCGGCGGAGGAACAGGGCATCCGGCCGGACCAGCTTCAGGGAACGATCCAGAACGACATCCTGAAGGAGTTCATGGTCCGTAACACCTATATCTATCCGCCCGAGCCATCGATGCGGATCGTATCGGACATCTTTGCCTATACCTCGCGCGAAATGCCGAAGTTCAACTCGATCTCGGTGTCGGGCTACCATATGCAGGAGGCTGGCGCGACGGCCGATCTGGAGCTGGCCTATACGCTGGCCGATGGGCTCGACTACATTGCTGCCGGGATTGCCGCCGGCCTCGATGTCGACGATTTCGCACCGCGCATCTCCTTCTTCTGGGCCATTGGCACCGATTTCTTCATGGAGATCGCCAAGCTGCGCGCCGCGCGCATGCTCTGGTCCCGCCTCGTTGCCGAACGCTTCGGGCCGAAGCGTGCCAAGTCGCTCGCCCTCCGTGCCCATTGCCAGACATCCGGCTGGTCGCTGACAGCGCAGGACGTCGCCAACAATATCATCCGCACGGCCGTCGAGGCCATGGCGGCAACGGAGGGCGGCACGCAGTCGCTGCACACCAACGCCTTCGACGAAGCCCTCGCGCTGCCGACGGATGCATCGGCCCGGATCGCCCGCAACACACAGCTCATCCTGCAACTGGAAAGCGGCATCACGCGCTTCATCGATCCCTGGGGCGGGTCGCATTTCGTCGAGGCCCTGACGGCGGATCTTGCAGCGCGCGCGATGGCGCATATCGCCGAGGTCGACGCATTGGGCGGCATGGCGAAGGCGATCGCGGCCGGCATCCCCAAGCGGCGGATCGAAGAGGCCGCGGCGCGGACGCAGGCGCGCATCGACGCCGGCGATCAGACCGTCGTGGGTATCAACACCTATCGCCGGCACGACGAGGCGACGGTCGACGTGCTGAAGATCGACAATTCCGCGGTGCGGGCCGCTCAGGTCGAAAAGCTGGCCCGGCTGAAGCGGGAGCGCGACAACCCGGCGACGACACAGGCGCTTCTGGCGCTGACGGAGGCCGCGCGCGGAAGCGGCAACCTGCTCGCGTTCTCGATTGAAGCCGCCCGCGCCGGCGCGACCGTGGGGGAGATCAGCGCCGCGCTCGAAGCCGTGTTCGGCCGGCACGAGGCGAGACCGAGCGCCGTCGAAGGCATTTATGCCGGCGAGAGTTCGGCAGGCGACACGATCGCGCAGGTCCGGGCGCTTGCCGAAGCCTTCGAGGAGAATGAAGGCCGCAAGCCGCGCATCCTCGTCGCCAAGGTCGGGCAGGATGGCCATGACCGCGGCCAGAAGGTGGTTGCCTCGGCCTTTGCCGACCTCGGCTTTGATGTCGAGATCGGCCCGCTGTTCCAGACGCCCGAGGAAGCTGCCGCCGAGGCCATCGCAGGCGACGTCCATATCGTCGGCGTCTCTTCGCTTGCCGCCGGCCACCTCACGCTGGTACCTGCCCTGAAAGAGGCTCTCGATGCCGCCGGGCGCGGCGATATCATGATCGTCGTCGGCGGCGTCATTCCAGGCCAGGATTTCGCCGCCTTGCGCGCGGCTGGGGCCGAGGCGATCTTCCCGCCCGGCACCGTCATCACGGACGCTGCGGCTGATCTCCTCGAGCGCCTCAACGAACGCCTCGGCTACGCACAGACTCGGCCAGCCGATTGAACGGCAGAAGCCGCCCCGACGCCATTGCGTCGGGACGGCTCCGCCTCGGGCTGGCGTGGGTTACCAGCCTCCGGCAGCGGGTCGCCCGTCGATCAGCCCGGCAGAAGCACCGTGTTGATGACGTGGATCACGCCATTCGACTGCATGACGTTCGGGATGGTGATCTTGGCCTTGTCGCCCTTGGCATCGACGATCGTGATGGTCTTGCCCTTCACAATGAAGGTGAGCGTTTCGCCATTGACGGTCTTGTACTCAGCCTTGCCGCCCATCTTCTTCGCGGCTGCCATGATGTCGGCGGCCGTCACCCGACCCGGAATCACGTGATAGGTCAGGATGCTCGTGAGCATCTTCTTGTTGGCGGGCATCACCAGCGTATCGACGGTGCCGGCCGGCAGCTTGGCAAACGCTTCGTTGGTCGGCGCGAACACGGTGAACGGACCGGGGCCGGACAGCGTGTCGACGAGACCAGCCGCCTTGACCGCGGCAACGAGCGTCGTGTGATCCTTCGAGTTGACGGCGTTCTCGATGATGTTCTTCGAGGGATACATCGGGGCGCCGCCGACCATCACGGTCTTGGCCGAAGCCGGCGCCTCGAAGGCAACGGTGCCGGTCAGGGCGACGACGGCGATGGCGGCCGCACGGGCCAGGGTGGTCATGCGAAACATGCTTTTATCCTCCAGCTTGATTTTCATCGGTCCGACGGACCGAGACAGATCTAGAAGCAAACGCGACCAGCGGATCGGCACTTCTTCGGTCAATATCTACCCACTCAGAGAGACGGAACTCTCTGTTATCAGTGCATCTATTTATGAAATGTCTTCCGCTCGCTCTGTGAGCTCTGTCGTTGCTTACAATGACTGATACGATGGCTCGGGCAAACCGGTTTCATTTCGCGCGGGAAAAGGCGATCACGAGCGCGTGATCGCCCGGTGTTTCAAATCCGCCGCGGCTTGGAGCATCGCTTTGCTTGCGCAGGTTCCGGGGCGGACATAATGTCCGCCGCCGAGCGGAGAATTTCATGAAGCCGACGAACCCCGTCTATTCCGGGCTGCCGACCACGATCTTCGAGGTCATGTCGCGCCTGGCCATCGAGCACAAGGCCATCAATCTCGGCCAGGGTTTTCCGGATGTCGATGGGCCGGAGGATGTACGTCGCTTCGCAGCCGAGGCCCTTTTGGCCGGTCCCAATCAATATCCGCCGATGATGGGCGTGCCGGAACTGCGCCAGGCCGTGGCAGAATCGAACGCGCGCTTTTACGGGCTCGATGTCGACTGGAAGAGCGAGGTGCTGGTCACGTCCGGGGCGACAGAGGCGCTGTCGGACATCATCGCCGCGCTGATCGAGCCGGGCGACGAGGTCGTGCTGATCGAACCGCTCTATGACTGCTATCTGCCGCTCGTGCGCCGCGCAGGCGGCATTCCGCGGCTGGTACGCATCACGCCGCCTGAGTGGAAACTCGATGTCGCCGCGCTCGAAGCGGCCTTTTCCGAGCGCACCAAGGCCATCCTGATCAATAATCCGATGAACCCCGCGGCCAAGGCGTTTTCGCGCGAGGAACTTGGCGCGATCGCCGAACTCTGCGTGCGATATGACGCCTACGCGATCTGCGACGAGGTCTATGAGCACATCCTGTTCGACGGCCGCGCGCATATCCCGCTGATGACGCTGCCCGGCATGCGCGAGCGTGCGATCCGCATCGGCTCGGCCGGCAAGACCTTCTCGCTGACCGGCTGGAAGGTCGGCTATGTCACCGCCGCGCCCGCCTTGCTCGATCCGATCGCCAAGGCGCACCAGTTCACCACCTTCACGACGCCGCCCAATCTTCAGAAGGCGGTCGCGTTCGGGCTTGGCAAGACAGACGCCTATTATGCGGATCTTGCGGGAACGCTGGCGGCGAAGCGGGACCGGCTTTCGGCAGGCCTTGTCCGCCTCGGCTTCGATGTCGTGCCCTGCAGCGGGACGTATTTTGTCACGGCTGATGTGTCACCGCTCGGGCTCGCCGGCAGAGATGTCGAGATCTGCCGGCAGATGACGCTGGAAGGCGGCGTCACCGCCGTTCCCGTGTCGGCATTCTATGCGGGAGAAGCCCCATCCAATTTCGTGCGCTTCTGCTTTTCGAAGCGCGACGAGATTCTCGACGCGGCACTCGATCGGCTCGGCGCGTGGCTCCAAAACCGCGACCGCGCCGTCGCCTGAGACCTCAGCGCGCGAGGCGCTCGCGCGACATCACGAGCCGCGCATCGAGGCCCGTCTCCTTCCATTGGAAATCGATCGACCCGGCGAGCTGGCCGACGATGCTCATGCTCGCGAGGCGGCTGCCGAAGCCTTGATGGCGCGGCGGTCCAGCCACTGACGGGCCGCCGCTCTCGATCCAGTCCAGCTCCAGCTTGGTATCGTCAAAGCGCGCGGTCACGTCGAGATGGCCCTTCGACGTCGAGAGCGCACCATATTTGGCCGCGTTGGTGGCCAGTTCATGCAGGACCAGCGCAAGACTTGTCGCGGCGGTTACGCCGATTTCGACCGACGGAGCCGTCAGCGTGAACTGTTCGGGCGAATAGAGGTGCGGCGTCAGGATCGCGGTGAACAGATCGGCCAGCGTCGTCTGCTCGGTATGGCCGACCTCCGCGGTAATGGCCGGCCGGATCAGCTCGTGCGCCGCTGCAAGCGCAACCAGGCGCCCGCGCAGAACATCCGCCATCTCGCCGACATCCGCAGCAGAGCGCGCCGTCATCGTGACCATGCCGGCGATGACGGCGAATGTATTCTTGATGCGATGATGCAGTTCGCGAATGAGCAGGCGGCGGGCTTCTTCCGCCTTCTTGCGATTGGTGATCTCGACAGCCGCGCCGGACAGGCGGGCGGGCTGGCCATCCGCATCGGGGAAGCCCGTGCCGCGCACCATCACCCAGCGCACCGATCCGTCACGACCGATCAGGCGATGCTCGATCGAGAGATCACCGCCGCTGGCGGCGACGCGCTGCGTCTCTTCCTCGACATAGGCACGGTCATCAGGATGAACATGCGCGTCGAACTCGGCGCGCGGAGCGCCCGTCGATGCCCGCGTTGCATCGACGCTGTAGAAGTCGGCGAAGCGTGCATCGGTGAACATCAGGTCGGTATCGAAGTGCCAGTCCCAGATGCCGATCACGCCGGCAGCGTTCAGTGCATGGCTGAATCGCTCCTGTCGGCTGTGCAGTTCGTCCTGGGCAAGGTGGAGCGACGTCACCTCGGATACGACGGCAAACACGGCGATGATATTGCCATCCTCATCGCGGAGGGGACTGTAATTGAGGTCGAACCAGGTCTGCTCGGGGAAGCCGTTGCGCGTCAGGGTGAGCGGCGTGTCGTGAAAAGCGAGGCTTTCCCCGCCGAGACAGACATCGAGAACATGACCGTTGAACGCGGCCGCCTCCGGCCAGGCCGTGAGCACACTGCAACCGAGCACCGCCGGATGGCGCTTGCCGCAGACCTCGGCATAAGCCTGATTGTAAATCAGCAGCCCTTGCCGGCCGCATAGCAGCGCCATCGCCGGCGTGGCCGCCAGGATCATCGAAATCGCCGACTTCAGGGATGCAGGCCATCCAGCGATCGGGCCAAGTTCGGTCTGGCTCCAGTCGTGAGCCGCGATCAGGGCGCCCATCTCGCCGGACTGCCGCAGAAATACGGGCAGGTCGTCTTGCCCTGAATGTGGCGCGACCTCTTCAAGCATCGTCATTCCCAACCACAAACATCCGCAGGGTCACGCAGTGCAACGCCAACTCCGACATTGGGTTGCCTTGCATGATCATTGCGACAGGAATTGATCACGAAGCGCCCTCATTCGGCGGGCAGCAACGTGCCGATATAGACCACCGGCCCGGTTGCCTGGCCGGTCGGAGAACCGCCCTTCGGCTCGACGGAAATCGCCAGCCGCTCGCCGGGCCTCAGCGAGACGTCCAGAGGCTTCAGTTCGCGCTCGCTGTCGGCGACACCGAGCGAGACGGTCGGACCGCTCTCCGGCACCTTCCACAATTCGAAGCTCTTGTCGGGAGGGGGCGCCGTGCCGACGCGGCGCAGGCGGATCGTGCCGGCAGCGGTATCGACGGAGGCGACGAAAGCCGGCGCCCCGCCCTCCCCGCCGAGAACGGCGACATAGCTCGCACCCGGCGGAGGCGACGGCGGAACCAGCGCTTCGCGGGCAACGATGACGGCCAGCAGCGCGGCGGCGATACCGACCATCCCCGTCGCGACGCGCCAGCGCTTCAGCGAGCGCTCGAGATGGATCACCTGTCCGACGCCGACATCGCCGCCGATCCGGGCGGCAATCGCCGTCCAGACACGATCGGGCGGCGCGCGTTCGCCGGCATCGGCATCGAGCGGGGAAAGCCGTTCGGCCCAGGCGGCAACCGCCGCCGCCATGACGGGTTCGCGCAACATGCGCGTCTCGACGGCGCGGCGCTCGCCTCTGTCGAGCGCGCCGATGACATATTCGGCCGCCAGGGCGTCGACGTCGTCGTCCAACGGCCCGGGTCCTCTTCCGTCGTCAACGGCCACCGAGACACTCCTTCAGAGCGATCAGGCTGCGGCGCAGCAGCGTCTTCACCGTCGCCACCGGCTTGTCATATCGGCGCGACAACTCCTCACGGCTCCAGCCCTGGCAATAAGCAAGCACCACCATGCCCTTGCGATCTTCCCCGAGCGCTTCGAGACACCGCTGCAACTGACGGCCCGCCAGGCTGTCCGTCATCGTCGATGGCCCGGCCAGCCTCTCGGCCATTTCTTCATCGATCACGACCGCCGCCGCCGACACCCTCTCCGCCCCGCGGCGGACGGCGTCGATAGCGGCATGCCGCGCGATCGTCGTCATCCAGGTCACCGGCGAGGCAAGGGACGGATCGAACCGATCGGCGTGATTCCATATTCGGAGGAATGCCTCCTGCAACGCTTCTTCCGCCGCGGCCTCACTTCCAGCTATACGGCGGATGACGGCAAAGAGTTTCCGTGACGTCTGGTCATAGAGGCGACGGAACGCGGCTTCGTCACCATAGGCGACCGCCGACATCAAGGTGTCGAGCTCGCCTGGCGGCGTCTCCCGCACGGTTTCGATCAAATCGCCTCTCCCCTGGCCGACCTAGTCGCCCGATGCTTTTTAGTGCGGTTCTAACCCGAGGACCATGGGGCGACGTTCGAATTCCCGCCACGGCGCTTGCCTCGGGCATGCCAGCACCCTTACATCGCGCGCATGGCTCCTCCCCTTCTTCTGCTCCAGGACATCCGCCTCACCTTTGGCGGCCGACCACTGATCGAGAATGCTTCGCTTTCGGTTTCACCGGGCGAACGGCTCTGCTTCGTCGGCCGCAACGGTTCCGGCAAATCGACGCTGCTCAAAATCGCCGCCGGGACGATCGAGCCGGATGCCGGCACGCGCTTCGTGCAGCCCGGCGCGACGCTGCGCTATCTGCAGCAGGAGCCGGATCTCTCCGGCTTCGCGACAACGCGTGCCTATGTCGAAGCCGGCCTCGGGCCGGGTGACGACGCCTATCGCGCCACCATGCTGCTGGAAGCGCTCGGGCTGACCGGCGAAGAACAGCCGGCGAGCCTTTCGGGCGGCGAGGCCAGGCGTGCCGCTCTGGCGCGCGCCATCGCGCCGGAGCCCGATATCCTGCTGCTGGACGAACCAACCAACCATCTCGACCTTCCGGCCATCGAATGGCTGGAAGAGACGCTGCGCGGCATGCGCTCGGCCCTCGTCCTGATCAGCCATGACCGCCGCTTCCTCGAACGATTGTCGAAGGCGACGCTCTGGCTCGACCGTGGCAATACGCGACGCCTTGAGCAGGGCTTTGCCGCCTTCGAGGAATGGCGCGACGCCGTGCTGCACGAGGAGGAAAAGGAACGCGAGCGGCTGGACCGCAAGATCTCGCAGGAACTCGACTGGGTCCGCTACGGCGTCACCGCCCGGCGCAAGCGCAATATGGGCCGCCTGCGCAAGCTCGAAGGGCTGCGCACCGAGCGACGCGAGCAGCGCGGCGCGGTCGGTCAGGTCAAGCTCGTCGCGACCGAGGGCGAATTGTCCGGCAAGTCGGTGATCGAGGCGCGCGGCATTTCGAAGTCGTTCGGCGAGCGGGCGATCGTGCGCGATTTCTCGATCCGCATCCAGCGCGGCGACCGGGTCGGCCTCGTCGGGGCGAACGGCGCCGGCAAGACAACGCTGCTCAACCTGCTCACCGGAGCGCTCGCGCCCGATACCGGCTCGGTCAAGCTCGGCACCAATCTCGAAATGGTGACGCTCGACCAGAAGCGCGACAGCCTCGATCCCGCCATGACGCTCGCCGAAGCCTTGACCGACCGCCGCGGCGATACCGTGATCGTCAATGGCGAAGCGCGCCATGTCATCGGCTATATGCGGGACTTCCTGTTCCAACCCGAGCAGGCGCGCGCGCCGATCACCGCACTTTCAGGCGGCGAACGCGGCCGCCTGATGCTGGCGCGCGCCCTCGCCCGGCCGTCCAACCTCCTCGTGCTCGACGAGCCGACCAACGACCTCGACCTCGAGACGCTCGACCTGCTGGAAGAGCTGCTCGACGATTATCCGGGCACGATCCTTCTCGTCAGCCATGACCGCGACTTCCTCGACCGCGTCGCCACCTCGGTGATCGTCGCCGAGGGCGATGGCCGCTGGACCGATTATGCCGGCGGCTATTCCGACATGCTGGCGCAGCGCGGCGCCGCAGCGCCGCAGCGCACGGCCAACCGGGCCGAACCGAAGGCAGCCAAGAAGCCGGCCGAACCGCGTCCGGCGGCAGCGGCCAGCCGCGCCAAGCTCTCCTTCAAGCAGAAGCATGCGCTGGAAACGCTGCCGGCCCGCATCGAGCAGCTTTCGGCCGAGATCGCGAAGCTCGAGGCAACGCTCGCCAAGCCCGGCCTCTATTCGAACGATCGCAAGACCTTCGACACGGCCTCGGCGCGCCTCTCCGCCGCAAGCAGCGAACGCGCGGCGGCGGAAGAGGAATGGCTGACGCTGGAAATGCTGCGCGAGGAACTCGGCGGCTGAAGCCTGCCGCCGGGTTCCTCGCGCGGGTATCGTTTAGGTCGTCTGTCCGCCATCCACGGTCAGGATGGCGCCCGTGATATGCCGCGCGGATGGGCTGGCCAGAAACGCAACCGCCGCAGCAATGTCGGCCGGCTCGCCATAACGCCCGAGCGGGCTCAGGCTGCGCTGGAATTCGGCGTATTCGCCATCGGCCGGATTCATCTCCGTATCCGTGGACCCCGGCTGCACGAGGTTGACCGTCACGTCGCGCGGACCGAGTTCCTGCGCGAGGCCGCGTGTGAATGAGTGCAAGGCCGACTTCGTCATGTAATACAAGGTGCCGGAATGCCCGACGATGCGTTCGGCGCCGGCCGAGCCGATCGAAATGATGCGTCCGCCAGCAGCAAGATGAGGAACGGCCGCCTGTGCTGCGATCACGGGTGCCCGTACGTTGACGGCCAGCAGCGCATCGATCGCCTCGATGCTGATTTCGGACGTCGGCGCATAACGCGCGATCGCTGCATTGTTGACGAGAATATCGAGCCCGCCCAGCATGGCCGCCGCCTCGTCCACCGAACGCCGTACGGCAGCAGGATCGGCGCTATCCGCCTGGAGCGCGACGGCCTTGCGCCCCTTGCTCTCGATTTCGGCGACCACCTGGGCGGCGCGATCGGCCGCTCGCTCATAGGTGATCGCCACATCCGCGCCCTTTTCGGCAAGCGCGATCGCAATCGCCGCCCCGATACCGCGCGATCCCCCCGACACGAGCGCCCTCTTTCCAGCCAGTTCGGTCATCATTTCCACCTTTCTGTAATGATCGATACAGAATTAGTAGAAATGTTGTCGAGAGCCGTCAATCGGATTATATAACGATCGATGCAAAATTCTGCGCCTCCTGATCGGGATGAGGAAACACGCCGGCAGCGCGGCAGGCCCCGTGCGTTCGACCGCACAGCCGTGCTGGCGCGAGCGACGTGCTTGTTCTGGACCAAGGGTTTCGAAGCAACCTCGATTGCCGACCTGATTGAGGCGACGGGAATCGGCGCGCCAAGCCTCTATGCCGCCTTCCACTCGAAGGAAGCGCTTTATGCCGAGGCGCTTCGCTTCTATGCCGAAACCCAGGAGGGCAAAGTGTGGACAGGTTTCCGCACGGCGGTGACCGCGCGGGAGGCAGTCCGGCGCTACCTCATGGATTCCTCCGTGTCCCTTACCGCGGAATCGGGCGGCGCCGGGCGGGGATGCATGGTGACGCTCTCTTCGGTTGACAGCGAAGGACACGCCGAACTCGGCGCTCTGGTGCGCACAGCGCGGGCGGAAACCTTCAAACGCCTGACGGCCCGCCTCGCGCGCGCCGTAGAAGAGGGCGAAGTTCCCGCTTCGACCGATCTGGATGCGCTGGCGCGCTTCATTCAGACGGTCCAGAACGGCATGTCGATCCTCGCCCGCGACGGAGCGAACTGCGCCGAACTCGAAGCGGTTGCGGAGATCGCGATGGCTGGCTGGGACGCCCGGATCACGCCAACGGTCCCGCCATCAAACGAGACTGAGACCAACGCCATCAGCCGTCGATCCTCCTGACGCTCTCGCGGATGATCAGTTCGCATGGCAGGCGGAGATGCGTGCGCGGCAGCGTCTCGCCCTTCGCCATCATGCGCCGCAGGAGGTCCTCCGCCGCGAGACGGCCAAGCTCGGTTCGCGGCTGGCGCATGGTGGTCAGCGCGGGATCATAGTGTTCCGCATATTCCGTATCGTCGAAGCCGACCACGGAGACGTCGCCCGGCACCGAGACGCCATGATTCTTGAGGCCGCGCATGAAGCCGAGCGCAATTTCGTCGGCCGCGGCGAAGACGGCGGTCGGCCGCTCGGCTGCGGAGAGATAGAAGGCCGCCGCGCGATCGCCGGAAACAAAATCGAAATTGCCGGCGCCGCGCCAGACGAGGGCGTCGTCGACCGGCAGCCCGGCCTCGGCATGCGCATCGCGGTAGCCAAGCAGGCGCTCTTCCGATTCCGTGCTCCCCACGGGGCCGAAGATATGGGCGATGCGCCTGTGTCCCTCGGCGATCAGATGACGAACCAGGGTCGCTGATGCCCGGCGGTTGTCGACGTCGAATATCGAGAACTGATCGGTGCCGGGAATGTTGGAGAACATCAGCGAAATCGGCACGCTTGCGGGGACGGCGACGAATTCCTCGTCGCGCGGCACATTGCCGGTGATGACGAGCACGCCGTCGACCTGCCCGCCGCGAATGAGCCGTGCGTAGTGGGTCTCGCGGCTCCGGCTCTGGCGGGCATAACCGACGAGAACCCCATAGCCCTTGCTCGAAAACACCTCCTCCAGCGCGTTCAGCACCGGGGTGAAAAACGAGTTGCCGAGGCCCGGCAGGAGCACCAGAACCATGCGCGTCGCCTTGGCGCGGAGCGACCGCGCTGCAGCATTCGGCGTGTAGCCGGTCTCGCGGATCGCGGAAAACACGGCTTCGCGCGTCGCCTCGGCGACACGATCGGGCAGCGCGATCGCCCGGCTCACGGTGGCCGTCGATACGCCGGCAAGCCGCGCAACGTCTTGAATCGTCACGGTCCGCGCGACCGGCGTGAGCTCGTCGTCAGCCATGGTCCCACCCGTCTCCTACCCCGTCGGCCGACTTTCTTTTGCGGTGCAAAATAAGTTGGCGTTGACAGCCGACCCAGGAAGCATACAGTAGATGTAATCGATTACAAGAATTTGGACGGCCAGTATCTCGGGGAGCGAGACGGCCATCTGTCGTAATGGGCGCCGTGCATTTTCTGCGCCTGAACCTGGGAGGGATTTCGATGAAGCATGTAACCAAGGCTCTGTTCGGCGCTGCCGCGATGGTTGCGTTGATAGTCGGTTCGGCCGGCGCGGCCGAGAAGGCCGAAGTCATTCACTGGTGGACGTCGGGTGGCGAGGCTGCCGCCGTACAGGAGTTCGCGGCCGCGTTCAATGCAGCGGGCGGCGAGTGGGTTGACGCGGCGGTCGCCGGCGGCGGCGGCGACGCGGCCCGCACGGCCGGCATCAACCGGATCGTCGGCGGCAATCCGCCGACCGCCATGCAGTTCAACACCGGCAAGCAGTTCGACGAGCTTGTCACGCAGGGCCTCCTCGCCCCCCTCGACGACGTCGCCGACGCGGAAGGCTGGAAGCAGCATATCAATCCGCTGGTGCTCGCCGCTGTGACGCGCGACGGCAAGATCTACGCCGCGCCGGTCAATATCCACTCCAATATCTGGCTCTGGTACTCCCCGGCGGCGCTCGAAAAGGCGGGCGCGACCGCGCCGAAGACTTGGGACGAGTTCTTCGCCGCCGGCGACAAGCTCAAGGCGGCCGGCATCGTCCCGGTTGCCCAGTCGGGCGATGCCTGGACGCAGGTGCTGACCTTCAACAATGTGCTGATCGGTGCCGGCGGCAAGGACCTCTACTACAAGATCTACAAGGATCTGGACGTCGACGCCGTCAAGTCGCCCGAGTTCAAGAAGGTCGCCGACATCTTCGCGAAGCTGCGCGACTATACCGATGCCGGCATGCAGGGTCGCCAGTGGAACCAGGCGACCGCCATGATCGTCACCGGCCAGGCCGGCTTCAACTTCATGGGTGACTGGGCCAAGGGCGAAGTCATCGCCGCCGGCAAGACGCCCGGCACCGATGTCGGCTGCATCCCCGGCCTCGGCAACCAGGAGTTCTGGATCGGCGGCGACGTCTTCGTGTTCCCGGTCAACAAGGACCCGGAAGCCACCAAGGCCCAGAAGCTGCTCGAGAAGGTGCTCCTCTCGCCGGAAGCCCAGGTCGCCTTCAACAACAAGAAGGGCTCGATCCCGGTTCGTGACGACGTCGACCTTTCGAAGGTCGATGCCTGCGCTGCCCAGGGCATCGCGCTCGCCAAGGCTGGCAATGTCGTCGAATCGACCGACATCCTGATCTCGCCGGATGTCTCGGGTTCGTTCACCGACGCGATCGCGAGCTTCTTCTCCGACAAGTCGAAGACCTCCGACGACTTCGTCGCCTCGATCGCCTCGATCGTCGAAGGCGCCAAGTAATAGCGGCAACGGGGCGGGCGCGCGGCGCTCGCCCCAGCCCTTTCAGCGTGTGATAGGCTGGCCCCGCCAGTCTATCGCCAGCGCTTGGCCGGAGGACCAGCATGAAACCGCGCTTTATCCGCTCGATCGCGGCCCAGATCGCCCTGCTCCCGGCCTGGCTGATCGTCATCTTCGCCTATCTCGGCACAATCGCCTGGACGATCCGTATCTCCTTCTCCAGCACGAAGGTCTTCCCGACCTACGACTTTATCGGCCTCAAGCAGTATGAGCGGCTTTTCGCGACCGAACGCTGGATCATATCAGGCCAGAATCTCTTCATTTTTGGTGCCTGTTTCATCATAGGCTGCCTGATCTTCGGCTTCCTGCTCGCCGTCTTCATCGACCAGAAGATCCGCGCCGAGAGCGTGTTCCGGACGATCTTCCTTTATCCCTATGCCATGTCCTTCATCGTCACCGGTCTCGTCTGGCAATGGACGCTGAACCCGACGCTCGGCGTTCAGCAGACCGTGCGGAACTGGGGCTGGCAGGACTTCACCTTCGACTGGCTGGTGCGCGGCGACCGCGCGATTTATGTGATCGCGATCGCGGGCATCTGGCAGGCCTCGGGGCTAGTGATGGCGATCCTGCTCGCCGGCCTCAGAGGCATCGACCAGGAGCTCTGGAAGGCGGCCAAGGTCGACGGCATTCCGACCTGGCGCGTCTATCTGCATATCATCGTGCCGATGCTCTCGCCGATGTTCGTGACAGCGACCGTGCTGCTCGCGACCGCCGTGGTGAAGGTCTATGACCTCGTCATCGCGCTAACCGGCGGCGGACCCGGCATTTCGACCGAGGTCCCGGCCAAGTTCGTCATCGACTATCTGTTCAACCGCCAGAATGTCGGCCTCGCCACCGCAGCCTCGACCGTGATGTTCGTCACCGTGTTGGTGGTGCTGGCGCCGTGGCTCTATTCGCAATATTTCCGCGGCCAGCGCGGGCGAGGTGCATGATGTCGACCACGACCATGGAACCGCAGGGCCCCCGTCCCTCGCGCATCACCCCGGCGCGGATCGGCGTCTACGCCTTTCTCGTCGTCTCGGCCGCGTTCTTCCTGCTGCCGCTCTATGTGATGCTGATCACCTCGATCAAGCCGATGGCCGAGATCCGTCTCGGCAACCTCTTCTCCTTCCCGCTGGCGCCGACGATCGAGCCGTGGATCAAGGCCTGGACCTATGCGTGTACGGGCGTCAACTGCGACGGCATCAAGGTCGGCTTCCTGAATTCCTTCCGCATTCTGGTGCCGAGCGTCATCGTCTCGATCGCTCTCGGCGCTACCATTGGTTACGCCCTGTCGTTCTGGCGGCCGCGCGGCGCGAACTTCCTCTTCGCCGTGCTGCTGCTCGGCGCCTTCATCCCCTATCAGGTGTTCCTCTATCCTCTCGTCCGGATGCTCTCGACGGTCGGGCTCTATAATTCGCTGCCCGGCATCGTCGTGGTGCACACCATCTTCGGTCTGCCCTTGATGACGCTGCTGTTCCGCAATTTCTACGCGGGCATCCCGATCGATCTCTTCAAGGCGGCGCGCGTCGATGGCGGCGGGTTCTGGGCCATCTTCTTTCGCCTGATGCTGCCGCTGTCGACGCCGATCATCATCGTCGCGGTGATCCTGCAGGTGACCGGCATCTGGAACGACTTCCTGTTCGGCCTGATCTTTGCCGGCCGCGAGAACTTCCCGATGACCGTCGAGCTCAACAATGTCGTCAACACGACGACTGGCGAGCGCGAATACAACGTCAACATGGCGGCAACCATCCTGACCGCGCTGGTGCCGCTCATCGTCTATTTCGTGTCGGGTCGCTGGTTCGTTCGCGGCATCGCCGCCGGCGCCGTGAAGGGGTAATCCATGGCCACCGTTTCCATCCGCGAGCTCGAGATCGATTTCGGCACGCTGAGGGTGCTCCAGACCCTCAACCTCGACATCAAGGAAGGCGAGTTCATCGTCCTGCTCGGGCCGTCGGGCTGCGGCAAGTCAACCCTGCTGAATGCCGTCGCCGGCCTGCTGGACGTCACGGCCGGCCAGATCTGGATCGGCGGCAAGAACGTCACCTGGGAGGAGCCGAAGGACCGCGGCATCGGCATGGTGTTCCAGTCCTATGCGCTCTATCCGCGCATGACCGTGAAGGGTAATCTCTCCTTCGGCCTCAAGATGGCCAAGACGCCGCATGACGAGATCGAGAAGCGCGTCGCCAAGGCCGCGAAGATCCTGCAGATCGAGCCGCTGCTGGGGCGCCGTCCTTCCGAGCTTTCGGGCGGCCAGCGCCAGCGCGTCGCGATCGGCCGGGCGTTGGTTCGCGATGTCGACGTATTCCTGTTCGACGAGCCGCTCAGCAATCTCGATGCGAAGCTGCGCACCGAGCTTCGCGTCGAAATCAAGCGGCTGCATCACGAACTCGGCTCGACGATGATCTATGTGACGCATGACCAGATCGAGGCGCTGACGCTGGCAGACCGCATCGCCGTGATGAATGGCGGCGTGATCCAGCAACTGGCGAGCCCGAAGGAAATCTATCGCCGTCCCGTCAATCGCTTCGTCGCCGGCTTCGTTGGTTCGCCCGGCATGAATTTCGTCGATGGCACGCTCGCGCTTGGCGGCGGCGCACCCGGCTTTGTCCTTTCGGACGGAACGCGCCTCGACATCAGCGGTTATGAATTCTCAGGCGACCCCAAGGACGGGCAGCCAGCCACGATCGGCATCCGCCCCGAGCAGATCGAGCTCAAGGAAAAGGCCGAGGACGCGACCATCCTGCCGATCCATCTCAACCTCGTCGAGCCGATGGGCGCCGACAGCCTTGTCTGGGGCCATGTTTCGGGAACACAATTCGCGGTGCGCATTGATGGTGACGATCATGTCGCCACCCCCGCGACGGTCGATGCCTTCTTCTCGCCTTCGCAGGCGTCGATCTTCGATAAAGCGGGCGGTGCACGCCTCTGATTCCTCGGCGACGCCGAGCGCCGCCTCCCCTCGCCCTTCTCACCCGCCAGATCCACGAGAGCCTCCATGCCCAAGCACAAGATCTCCTTCCAGCTCTATTCCGCCCGCAATTTTCCGCCGCTCGAAACCGTGCTCGAGGGCCTCGCGAAGATCGGCTATGACGCGGTCGAGCCCTATTATCCGCTCTATGGCGAGGATCCCGCCGGCTACCGCGCCAAGGTCGACGCCGTTGGCTTGGCGACGCCGACCTTCCATGCACCGATGGACGGCGTGACGGGCGAGACGGCGCGGTTCATCGATATCGCCAAGACGATCGGCGCCCACACCATCGTCATCCCCTATCTCGGCGCCGAAGACCGGCCTGCCGATGTCGATGGGTGGAAGAAGCTCGGCGAGAAGCTCGCTGCGACCGCCGCGACCGTTAAGGCCGCGGGCCTTGGCCTCGGCTATCACAACCATGATTTCGAGTATGCGACGCTTTCCGACGGCTCGCGCCCGATCGATCATCTGATCGGCAACGGCGTCGCCTCGGAACTCGATCTCGGCTGGGTCGTCCGCGCCGGCAAGGACGCCGCGCCTGAGATCGACAGGCTGGCCTCGGAGGTGATTGCGTTCCACATCAAGGATATCGCTCCGGCCGGCACCACCGTCGAGGATGGCTGGGCCGATGTCGGTCATGGCGTCGTCGATTGGGCCGCGCTGTGGCCGCATATCCAGAAGGCGCCGAATGCCGGCCTTCTCGTCGCCGAACATGACAACCCGGCCGACTGGAAGCGCTTTGCCGAGCGTTCCTTCGCCGCCATCAAGTCCTTCGCTGTCTGAGAGCTGTCATGACCACTGTCCACAAGATCGGCCTCATCGGCGCCGGCAACATCTCACAGGCTTATCTCAAGCTCGCGCCGCTCTTTCCCGGCACGAAGATCGTCGCAGTTGCCGATATCGTGCCGGCCGCCGCAAAGGCCCGCGCCGATGCCTTCGGCGTCCGCGCCCTGACGGTCGACGAACTGTTGCAGGACGGGGAGATCGACACGGTCATCAACCTGACCATCCCGTCGGCGCATTACGAGATCAGCCACGCCATCCTCTCCGCCGGCAAGCACGCCTATTCCGAGAAGCCGTTCGCGCTTTCGGTCGAGGACGGCAAGAAGCTGGTGGCTGAAGCCGACACGCGCGGGCTGAAGCTCGGTAGCGCGCCGGACACGTTCCTCGGCGGCGGCGGCCAGACGGCGCGCAAGCTGATCGACGCGGGCAAGATCGGCCGCGTCGTCTCGGGCACCATGCATGTGATGAGCCACGGCATGGAGCACTGGCACCCCAATCCCGGCTTCTTCTTCCAGCCGGGCGGCGGGCCGATCCTCGACCTCGGACCCTATTACATCGCGGCGCTCGTCAACCTGGTCGGGCCTGTCACGCATGTGACGGCCTTCGCCTCGAAGGGTTTCGAAGAGCGCACCGTCACGGCCGAAGGGCCGCTCAAGGGCAAGACGGTGCCAGTCGGCACGCCGACCACCATCAACGCGGTGCTTGAATTCAAGAGCGGCGCGCAGGTGACACTCGCCGCCTCATGGGATGTGTGGAAGCACGGCCATCTCAACCCGATCGAGCTCTATGGCTCGGAAGGCACGATGCTGGTGCCCGACCCGAACTTCTTCGGCGGCACGGTCCAGTATTCCGAGCGCGGCGGTGACTTCATCGCAGTCGGCACCGAGGACGCACCGTTCGGCAAGGGCAATTGGGGGGACGATCACGGCCATGCCAATTATCGCATGCTCGGCGTTGCCGACATGCTGGATGCGGCTGAAAACGGTCGCGAGCCCCGCTGCTCCGGCCGCGTCGCTCTGCACGCCCTCGATGTCATGGTCTCGGTGCTCGAAGCAGCAGCATCACGCCAGGTGATCACGCTTTCGACCACCACCGAGCGTCCGGCACCGCTCACCGCGGAAGACGCTGCGCGGTTGCTTGCGCCGCGCTGAGCGAGGGCTTCGTTTCCTCCCAACTGGGGCCGCTTCGGCGGCCCCTTTTCTTTGGGAATTTCGCGGACGCCGCACCGTTGATCGCTACGCGCCGCGGCTGCGGTCCGGCCGCTCTTCCGCTGTTGGCTCAGTCGTCCTGCGGCTTGCCGAGCGCTGCGCGCTGGTCCGCCGGCAGGGCCAGGACCGCGTCGAACGTGCGCGACTGAATCTGTTCCTGCATGGCGCCGACCTCGATACGGATCTCGCGGAGATGCTCGTCGATGGCGGCGCGATCTGGCTCGGGCGCGGCGGCGAGAACGGCGAGTTCGGCGCGCAGCGTCTTCAACCGCTGAAGCCGGGTCAGCACATCCGGCTTCAACTTATCGAGCGACGCCTCGATCGTGGTGACCGAGGCCGGCGAGAGCCGGTCCTTCAGCCAACGCAACTCCATCTTGACGGCACGGGGACCGCCATCGGCATGGCGGAAGCCGAGCCGCTCCGTGACAAACGCGCCCAGCACGAAGGCATTCATCGCCAGTGAGCAGACCAGCGCCAACCATAGCCAGCTGATGCGCCGCCGCGGCTTCAGGTCGATCGTCATCAGAAGCCGAACTCGGACGGGCCGAACAGCAACGGATCAAGCTGGACGACACTCGCGACACGCATGTCCTCGCCCGCCGGGGCAAAGACGAAGCCCGAAGCGCCCCCGAGCGCGCCGGCCACGACGACAACGGCTGCCGCGGCCGCCAGACGGCGATGCCAGCGCACGGGCCGCGGCGCCGCCTTGGCAAGAACACCGGCACGGATACGGTCAAGGGAGCCGGCGGCAATCCGTGCATCGAGGGCTGAAGCTACCGTCTTCAGCCGGATATCGAGCGCCTGCGCATCGTCGCGGTAAGCGCGGAAGGAGCGGTCGGCGAGCAGGGCCTCGCGCCCATGCGCGGCCAGAGCGCGGTCCGGCCAGCGGCCAAGATCGGCACCCCAATGATCAACGGCGTCGCGCAGCCCGATCGGACCGCGATGCAGCGCCTCGGTTTCGTGTTCGCTCGTGTTGCTCATGATTCCGTCCATTCCTCCCGGTCTCCCGTCTCCTCCCCCGCAAGCATGCCGCGCAGGCGGCGGCGAGCGCGGGCGAGCAGGGATTCGTAGGCATGTTGGCTCATGCCCATCACAGCCGAGGCTTCTGCCTGGCTCAGTTCCTGAAAATGCGCGAGGACGATCACGGCTCGCTGCCGATCCGGCATCCGGTCGAGCGCCTCATGCACCAACCTTACGTCTTCAACGCGGACCAATTGCCTTTCCGGCGTCGGCGCCTCGTCCTCGAGAACATTTTCAAGTTCGTCGATGTCGATATGCGGTCGCCGGCGGCGAAGGCGGTCGATGGAGAGGCGGTAGGCGACACGATGCAGCCATGTGCCGATCCGCCCGCGCGGCTCCCAGGCTTCGGCGTTGCGCCAGAGCCGAATCAGGGCCTCCTGCACAACCTCTTCAGCCTCGGAAAGATCGCCGAGCACGGCGGCGACGAACCGTGTCAGCCGGGGCGCCTCGGCCGCGATGACGCGGCCGAAGGCCTCGCCGTCGCCATCGGCAACCGCGCGCATCAAGGCCTCGTCGCTTCGGACCGCGTCGGCCGCCGCTTTTTCGTCGATCTCGCTCAAGGATGAGCTTTCGTCCTTCATCCCGCCCGCGCCGGCCGCCGATTCAGCCTTACCGCCAATCATGAGACGATAACGCATCGGCGCCGCAGTGGCAGCCTCGCGTCCAGCATTCATGACGGGTGACCGCACCATCTCGCCTCACTCGGCCGCGATCTGCAGCGGCGGCCGGGTGTCGGTCTCCCCTGCTTCGGCGGCTTCCTTGCGGCGGCGACGGTCGTCGTCTTCGGCGGCGGCAAGTTCGCGCATCAACCGCTCCTCCTCCGCGACGCGCGGCTTGCTGAGCCCGGCGAGCAGCAGGAAGGCGACCGGCGTCAGGAACAGCGTTGCCAGCGCCGAGAAGCCGAGCCCGCCGACCATGATCCAGCCCAGCGCCGCACGCGCCTCCGAGCCGGCACCGCCGGTCAGGATCAGCGGCAGGCCACCGAGCACGGTCGCGATCATCGTCATCAGCACGGGACGGAGACGCACGAGACAGGCTTCGCGGATGGCGTCGCGCACCGACAACCCCTCGTCGCGGAGCTGGTTGGCGAATTCGACGATCAGGATGCCGTTCTTGGCCATCAGCCCGACCAGCATGACGAGGCCGATCTGGCTGTAGATGTTGAGCGAGCCGCCCGACAGCATGATCGCATAGATGCCGGAGGCGACGCCGAACGGTACCGTCGCGAAGAGGATCGCCGCGGCGACGAAGCTCTCGAACTGCGCCGCGAGCACCAGGAGAATGATGATCACAGCGAAACCGAAGGTGGTGAGCACGCCGCTCGAGGTTTCATTGAGCGTGGCCGCCTCGCCCGTATAGACGATGCCAAGGCCGGCCGGGAGTTGCTTCGCCTCTTCGTTCAGGACGTTCATCGCCGAGCCGAGATCGACGCCTTGCGATAGCGTCGCGGTGATCGGCACCGCGCGGCGCTGCGACTGGCGCGCGAGCGTCGGCGAGGTCGATTCCTCGCTGACCGTGACGACCGACGACAGCGGGATCATCGTGCCGCCCGCCGTGCGCACCTGAACATTCTCAAGATCGCTCGGCGTCACGATCAGCCCATCCGGCGCCATGGCGCGGATGTTGATCTTGTCGTCGCCGATATAGAAATCGCCCATATCGGCGCTGGCGAGCAGCGTCGAGACGATCGTGCCGACATCGGCGACTGAAACGCCGAGATCGGCGGCGCGGTCGCGATCGATCTTCACCTGAAGCTGTGGCTGGTTCAGATCATAGTTGAGCTGGACATTCGAGAAGGCCGGATTGGCGGACAGCGTGTTGATGAGGTCCGTCGCGCCCTTCGAGATCGCATCGTAGTCGAGGCCGGTCACCGCAAAGGTCAGGCCCTGGCCGCCGCCACGGATGCCGAGGCTGTTCGGCTGGCGGATATTGACCACGGCACCCGGAATGTTGCGGACTTTCGCCGCGACCTCGGCGCTGATCGCCTGCTGGCTGCGGTGACGTTCGCTCCATGGCGCGAGCGTCACGAACATGAAGCCGCTGTTCGGGTTGTTGAAATTGCCGGCAATCGAGAAGGAATTCGTCGCCTCGCCCGAATCGAGCAGCGGCTGCACAGCCGCCTGGACCAGTTGCATCTGGCCTTGCGTATAGTCGATCGTCGAGCCCTGCGGCGTCGAGAGCGACACGATCACGGCGCCGCGATCTTCCTGCGGCGTCAGCTGTTGCGGCAGGCTTTCGAAGGCGAGAAATGCGCCGCCAGCGAACAGAACGCTGATCAGGATGACGACCACAGGCGCCTGGAGCGAGGCGTCGAGCAGACGCTCATAGAGACGATGGCCGCGCCGTCCGATCGCTCCGAGTGCGCGATTGAAGAGGTTGCCCTTGGCCTCGCCGCCATGATCGCCATCGCCGAGCAGGCGCGAACCCAGCATTGGAACCAGCGTCAGCGCGACAAAGGCGGACAGCGCCACCGAAAAGGCCAGCACGAAGCCGAATTCGGAGAAGAGACGACCGGCGGTGCCCTTGAAGAACGAGATCGGAATGAACACCGCGGCGAGCGTCGCTGTGGTCGAGATGACGGCGAAGAACACCTGCTTGGCGCCGAGCACCGCTGCGGCGCGCGGCCCCATGCCCTCGTGACGGCGGCGAGCGATGTTCTCGAGCACGACGATAGCGTCGTCGACAACAAGGCCGGTCGCCAGCACCAGCGCCAGCAGCGTCAGGATGTTGAGCGAGAAGCCCATCAGATACATCGCAGCGATGGTGCCGAGCAGCGACACGGGCACGGTGACGGCGGGGATGAGCGTCGTGCGCAGCGAGCCGAGGAACAGATAGATGATGCCAATGACGATCGCGATCGAGAGGACAAGGCTGCGCTCGACCTCCTCGAAGGAGCCAGCGATGAAATTGGCGTCGTCGGAGGTGATGCGAACGCTGACATCGGCCGGCAGCGTCGCTTTCAGTTCGTCGACCGCCTGGCGGATGCCCTCGGAAATGGTGAGCGTGTTGGAGCTCGCCTGACGCACGATGCCGAGGCCGACGCCCGTGCTGCCATTGACCTGAAGCGTGGACGACTTCGCGGCCGGACCGAAGACGACATCGGCGACATCACCCACGCGGGTGTCGCCCTTGATGCGGATGGCCTTGACGTCGTCGGCGCCTTTGACGCTCGCATCGGCGCGCACGAACATCGTCCGGTTGATGTCGGTGAGATTGCCAGCGGGCACGTCGAGCGCCACGGTCGCGAGCGCCGTCTTGAGATCGGCCACGGTCAAGCCATAGGCCGCGAGCCGCATCGGATCGACATAGATGCTGATCATCGGCGAGCGGTCGCCATTGACCTGCACCGTCGCGACACCCGGCACCGATTTCAGGCGGTCGACGATGGTGTCGTTCACGAGCTGGGTGAGTTGCTCGATATTCTGGACCTTCGAGGTGACCGCCAGCCGCATGATCGCGTCGCCATTGGTATCGGCCTTGGCGATCGTTGGCGGATCGGCATCCGTCGGCAGATTGCGCTGGGCATTGCCGACGGCATCGCGCAGATCATTGGCGGCGACATTGATGTCCGTCGCGTCGGAAAACTGGACGGTGACGCGGCTGCGGCCGCTCGTCGACTGCGACTGGATGTCGGTCCAGCCCGAGACGCCGGCGACGGCGTTCTCGATGACGCTCGTCACCTCCTTGTCCATCGTATCCGGCGTCGCACCGTCATAGGTGGTGGTGATGGTGACGACCGGCTGATCGATGTTCGGCAGTTCGCGGATTTCGACGCCGCCGATCGCAGCGAGGCCCGCGACGACGATGAGAACATTGGCGACGATCGCAAGCACCGGCCGGCGCACGGAGAGCGCCGAAATGCCACTCGGCTTCGTGCCGGATTTTGGGATCGGATCGTGCTCGATCTCGTGATGGTGGTGCGGCGGCTCGGCGCTCTTGTCGGTCATGCGTCAGCTCCCTTGGGCCAGCGGCTTCGCGGCATTGCCACCACTTCCCTCAGGCTTGACGGCAGCCGCCTGCCCGGCCTCGGCAATCTTGACGCCTGGCCGCAGCCGCTGCAGTCCCTCGACGATGATCCGGTCTCCCTCCTTCAGATCGTCGGACGCGACCAGGACGCGGCCACTCTGCCGCTCCAGGATCGTGATCGGCGCGCGCGCCACACCGTCTCCCGCGACCTTCCAGACATAGGAGCCGCTGCGATCCCACTGGATCGACAGCGCGGAAACCGCCAGCTGCTTGTCCCCAGGGAAGGGCAGTTCGACCTTGATCGCCATGCCGGGCCTGACGCCGATTGCCTGCGCGGCTGCCGCATCCAGCGTTGCCTCGAGCCGCAGCGTCCGCGCCGTCGAATCGACGCGGGTATCGATCGCCGTCAGCTTGCCGTTGATGACCGTCCCCGGCTTCGACTCGGCCGAGGCGGTGATGGCCTGGCCGAGAGCGACGCGGCCGGCATAGCGCTCGGGAATGAGGAAGGTCACCTTCATCACCGAGGGATCATCGAGCGTGGTGATGACGGTCGTCGGCGTCACGAGGTCGCCGATGGAGAGATTGCTGATGCCGACGACGCCTTCGAACGGCGCATTGATGGTCCGGCGATCGAGCGCGATCTGGGCGCTGAGCACGCCGATCTCGCCCCTGCGCTCCGCCGATTGCGCGTCCTGGAGCGCCGAAAGGGTGAGGTTGTTCGTGCTGGCGAGCTTCTGCGAGCGATCGAGCGTCTTTTTGGCGTCGCTGAGCGCCACCTGGGCGAGATCGAGTGCGACCTTTTGGTCGGCATCGTCGAGCCGGACCAGCGCCTGTCCCTTGGCAACCTTGTCGCCGGCCTTGAACAGTATTTCGGTGACCTCGGCGGTCACCTGCGGATAGACATTGATCGATTGCGGCACCAGGACGGTGCCGACCGCGCGGACATTATCCGTCACGATGTCGCTGCCGACTGGCGCAGAGACGACGAGCGTCGGACCAGCGGCGAAACCGCCGCGCCTGCCCCCGCCGGCGGCGCCCTGCTGTCCGCCTGCTCCGGCCGCCTGCTGCTGATCCGCCCCGCCGAAAAGTGCGTCTCGATGCTGGTAGGCGTACCAGCCGCCGCCTGCAATCACGAGGACGACGACGCATAGCAGCAGTTGCTTCCAAACGGCCATAGGCTGATCCGGCTCCGGGGTTCGACCAGCATGATACGAACCACAGCACCGCATCCGTCGCGCACTGACGAAATATTTCGCCGCCCTGCTCGATCAGATCGCGGCGGCGGCACGGGTCTCCCTGAAGCTGCGGCGCATGTCGCGCGGCGTGCAGCCATAACGCTCGCGGAACGCCTCATAGAAGCGGCTGAGCGAACCGAAGCCGGCCTCGAAGGCGATGGCCGCGATGTCGCCATCGCTGGCGAGCAGGCGGCCATGTGCCAGCATCAGCCGCTGGCGCGTCACATATTCATTGATCGTCATCCCGAGCGTCCGGCGGAATAATGTCATTGCGTAGTTGGGATGCAGCCCGACGGACGCCGCGATATCGGCAACGGCGATCGGCGCAGTGGCATGCTCGGCGATATAGCGCGCCATGCGATGCACCTTGTCGCGATGTGGCTCGGCGGCGTCGGGATCCGCCTCGCGGGCGCGACGCTCCTCGTCGTCGGAGGCGAGGTCGCGCCAGCCGTCGAGTTCGAATCGCCGCAGCCGCGCCGCAAGCTCGTCACGCACCACCGCCAGCATCGTCTCGCGGCGTTCGGTCAGGTCCTGATGCCAGGATTCAAAGAGCGGCTGCTCGAAGGCGTGCACCTTGGCAGCCACCAGAAGGCCGCCCTGCAGCAAGGCGGTCTTGAGCGCCTCGCAGCCCGGCATCGCCAGGCACATGTCGATGGGCAGGTCGCTGCAGATGAAGCGGGTTCCCGCCTCAACCTCGATGACCCGATGCGGAATGGCCGCCCAGAACATGCCGAGATCGCCGCGTTTCAGCGTTACCGTCCGGCCATTGAACAGATAGGTCATCTGTCCTTCGACGATCAGATTGATCTCGACATGGCTGTGCACATGCGCCGAGCGCATGAGGCGGACGCGGCTGATGCTGCCCACATTGAAGGAGCCGCGCTCCGGGGTCAGATGGTCGGGATCGACCAGGAATTCCTGATAGTGCATGAGGGTTGTCGCCCGATTGGACGGGCGGATCATAGCGCAGGCGAACGCGAGCGCCAGCGGCCATACCTTATCAAACTAGCGGGATCGTATCAGCAAATGACGATTTCGTACTTTACTCCCGCCTTAGGATCGTGGACGTTAGCGCCCGGAGGAAACTAGCCTGTTATGGGCTTGGAATGCCTCGGCGTTTCGCGCCCTCACATTTGGGAGAAAGTTCAATGGCAAGTCTGACGCTTCGTCAGGTGCAGAAGTCGTTCGGCGAAGTGCCGATCATTCGTGGCGTCGACCTCGAGGTCAAGGACGGCGAATTCTGCGTGTTCGTCGGGCCGTCGGGCTGCGGCAAGTCGACCCTTCTCCGTCTGATCGCGGGCCTCGAAGGCACCACCGACGGCTCGGTCCGGATCGGCGATCGCGACGTGACCCGCCTGGCTCCGGCTGAGCGTGGCGTTTCGATGGTGTTCCAGTCCTACGCTCTTTATCCGCACATGACCGTGGCCGAGAATATCGGTTTCGGCATGAAGATGGCGAAGATGCCGAAGCCTGAGATCCAGGAGCGCACCGCCAAGGCGGCGAAGATGCTGCACCTCACGGAGCTGCTCAATCGCCGTCCGGCCCAGCTTTCGGGCGGTCAGCGCCAGCGCGTCGCCATTGGCCGTGCCATCGTGCGCGAACCGGACGTGTTCCTGTTCGATGAGCCGCTGTCGAACCTCGACGCCGCGCTCCGCGTGCAGATGCGCATCGAGATCTCGCGCCTGCATAACGATCTCAAGGCGACGATGATCTACGTCACGCACGACCAGGTCGAAGCGATGACGATGGCCGACAAGATCGTCGTGCTCAGCGCCGGCCGCATCGAGCAGGTCGGCTCACCGCTCGAGCTCTACCACCGCCCGAACAATCTCTTCGTCGCGACCTTCATCGGCAGCCCGAAGATGAACCTGTTCAACGTCAAGGTTTCCGAGGTCACCGGCGGTTCGGCGATCATCGCGCTGCCCGGCGGCTCGACCATCGCGATCCCGACCCGCGGCGCATCGATCACGCCCGGCGCCTATACGCTCGGCGTTCGTCCGGAGCATCTCACGATCGCCCCGACCGATACCGGCGTCCCCGGCAAGGTCGTGCTGTCCGAGCATCTCGGCGGCGAGACGATGATCTATGTCGATGTCGAGGGCACCGAATCGACGGTCGTGAAGGCCGACGGCCTCGCCGGCCAGCGCTCGGGCGACAATGTCCGCATCATCATCGACCCGAAGACGGTTCACCTCTTCGACAAGGACGGCCAGGCGGTCGTCAATGGCTCGCTGATCTGATCAGACGCGCCCGCGTCGACGTTTTAGAAGGCCCGGGAGCACCGCTTCCGGGCCTTTCCTTTGCCCGCCCGGCGCCGGGCGGCGGTTGAAACCTTCCAAAGGAGACTTTAAGAAGGAACTTTAGCGCCCATGACGGGCTGGCCCGAACCGGGGCCGCCAGCGGGTGTCAGCGAGGGATGTCGCATGCGTCTTACCCAGCAGACGAGCTATTCGATCCGCGTGCTGCTCTACTGCGCCGCCAATACGACGGATAACAGCCGTATTCGTGATATCGCCACGACTTACGGGATTTCCGAGTTGCATCTGTTCAAGATCATGCATGTGCTGGTCGAGAGCGGCTTCGTCGAGACCATTCGCGGCCGCAATGGCGGCATTCGGCTGGCACGTCCGGCGCATGAGATCACCATCGGTGCCGTCGTTCGCGCCACCGAGAGCAACTTCTTCCTGACCGATTGCTTCGACACCGCCAATCGCGACTGCCCGCTGGTCGATTCCTGCGGTGTGAACCGGATTCTCAGCGAAGCGCTCGGCGCCTTCTTCGCGGTGCTCGATCGCTACACGATCGCCGACGTGGCGCGCGATCGTGGCGCATTGCGCAGCCTTCTGGATCTCTCGGCCGAACCGATGCCGAGCTTCGCGGATACATCGCTGCCGATGCACGTCTCCTGACCGACCCGGGGCCGCGGGCGCCGCGCCCAACGCCCGTCGAGAGATCATCATGGAAATCCAGGACGTTCTCGGTCGAATCAGCCTGTTCGCCGACGCCCTGACGCCGCAACAGCGCAGCGAGTTGGCGACCCGCTGCCGGCTCGTCACCTATACGCGCGGCATGATCGTCATGAACGAAGGCGATTTCGGCGGATTCATGCTGGCGATCGTCACGGGCCGGCTGGGCGTTGCCGTCGCCGACCGCCGGGCGGCGCGACCGGTGGCGACGCTCGGACCTGGCGAGATCGTCGGTGAGATGTCGATGCTCACCGGGGCCCGCCGGGCCGCGACCGTCACGGCGATCGAGACGACCATCGCCGTCGAAATCACCAAAGTTGCGCTCGAGGCGATGTTCCGCCGCTCGCCCGAACTCCTCGACCGGATGGGCGCCCTCCTCGCCGAGCGTCGTGCGCGGCTGAGCTTGCCGGACGCGCCGCGCGCCACCGAAAACCGGACCCGGGAGATCATCGAGGCGATGCGCCGATTGTTCGTGCGACAGCCGCCCGTCAGCCCCTGATCGAGAGCAAGACGAGCACGATGCCGAGATAGGTGATCTGGTGCGCGAACTGATCGAGGCCGAGGCCACGCCAATAGTCCTTGTCGCGCACGGTCCAGCCATAGCGATCGCCGATCACGGCCTTCACCCAGTCGATGTGATAGTGCAGCACGCATTCCGCTGCGATGATCGCCAACGCAACCGGCGGGCTGGCCGGCAGTACGAAGAAGATCGGCAGCGTGGCCACCGCATGCAGCACAGCATGGCCGATGCCGGCAGGATGGCCGTAGCGACCCTTCATGGCGATCTGGCGTGGCGTCTGGAGAAAGAAATCGCAGAGCAAGTGCTTGACCTGCAGCAGGCCGAGAGCGGCGATCACGGCAAGCGCTGTGTCGTCCAATCCGGGCTCCCCTCGCGTCCGGGCAGAGAGTGCCGGCGGATGAGCATTCTAGAATCGCTTGGGACGTGAACCTGTGACGCGCGTCACAACCGGCGATCAACTCAGTCGGTCAACCGCAGATAGTAGTCGTCCGGATCGACGAGGTGGAAGTCGGTGCGTCCCCAGGGCCGACGCGTCGGCGGCGCCGCCAGCGGCCAGCCGCTGGCGTAGACACGCTCATGAAGACGAACGACGTCGTCGACCTGCAGCACGATCTCCACGCCCTTGCCAAGCGGGATATCGGAGCCCGCCTGAACCGGGTGGTCATCCGGCAAGCCGCTCCGCCGGTTGAGCGAAATACCGCGGAGCCGCATTGCAGCTGGACATAGCCGCCCTCACCCTCCGCGGTGACAGTGAAACCGAGAACGTCGACATAGAAGGCGAGCGAACGGGCGACATCATCGACGAAAAGCTCGAGTCGCAGTTGCATCGACCTCACTCCAGACGTTCCGGGCCGCAGGTCAGGCGGCTTCGGCGGCCGGCGGCGCCATGGCTCCCGTCATGATCGCGACAGCATCCGACATGGAGTGCTTCTTCGGGTCGATGACGGCGATGCGCTTGCCGAGGCGATGAATGTGGATGCGGTCCGCGACCTCGAACACATGCGGCATGTTGTGGCTGATGAGGACGATGGGAAGCCCCCTGGCTTTCAACCGCAGCATCAATTCCAGCACCTTGCGCGATTCCTTGACGCCGAGCGCAGCCGTCGGCTCGTCGAGAATCACCACCCGGCTGCCAAAGGCCGCGGCGCGGGCGACGGCGACACCCTGCCTTTGGCCTCCCGACAGCGTCTCGACCGGCTGATTGATGTTCTGGATCGTCAACAGGCCGAGCTCCGACAGCTTCTGCCGCGCTTCGCGCTGCATGTAGTTGCGGTCGAGGGTCCTGAAGATCTTGCCGATCCAGTCGTCACGCCGCTTCTCGCGACCGAGAAACAGGTTGTCGGCGATCGAGAGGGCGGGCGAGACGGCGAGGTTCTGGTAGACCGTCTCGATGCCACGGTTGCGGGCATCGATTGGACTCTTGAAGGCGATCGGCTGCCCGTTCAGGCGGATCTCGCCGAAATCGGGAATGACCGCGCCGGTCAGCGCCTTGATCAGCGTCGACTTGCCGGCGCCGTTATCGCCGATGACCGCGAGAATCTCGTTCGGCATCAGGTCGAAATCGGCGTTGTCGAGCGCAACCACGCGGCCATAGCGCTTGTTGAGGCCTCGGGCCTGAAGAATCGGTTCCGTGCTCATGCCGATAGCTTCCTGATCCACTGGTCGATGGTGACGGCAACGATGATCAAGACGCCGACCGCGAAATCCTGCCAGAGCAGTTCGAGGCCGGACAGCGCGAGCCCATTGCGGAACACACCGACGATGAGCGCGCCGATCAGCGTGCCGATGATCGAGCCGCGCCCACCGAAAAGGCTGGTGCCGCCAATCACCACGGCGGTGATCGAATCGAGATTGGCTGTTTGACCGGCCTGCGGACTGACGCCGCCGATACGGCCGATGAGGACCCAGGCCGCGATCGCGCAGATGAATCCGGCCAGCGCATAAACGCCGATCAGGGTCTTGGTCGTGCTGATACCGGCAAGGCGGGCCGCATCGGGATCATCACCCGTCGCATAGACATGGCGGCCGAAGGCCGTGCGGTTGAGGATGTACCAGACCGCGAGCGCCACCAGGAGCATGACGATCGAGCCATAGGTCAGAACCCACCCCTTGAGAAAGGTCCAGTCGAGCCCGAGCGTCTTCGAAAAGAAGTCATAGGGTTTGAACAGGGACCCGGTCCATTGCAGGAACGGCGCGGCTTCCTGCATGTCTTGCGAGCGGATGGTCTCGCTTCGCGAATACCAGACATTGAGCGCGCCGAAGATGCTCCAGGTGCCGAGTGTCACGATGAAGGGCGGCAGGCGCAGCAGCGTCACGATCAGCCCGTTCACCAGTCCGCAGGCGATGCCGCAGATGAGGCCGAGCGGAAAGGCGATCTCGACCGGAACGCCATAGACGACCGCCGTGCGACCCATGACGACCGAACAGAGGATCATGATCGCGCCAACGGACAAATCGATGCCGGCAGTCAGGATGATCAGCGTCTGCGCCACGCCGAGCACCGCGATGATCGTCACCTGCTGAAGAACGAGCGAGAAATTGAAGGGGGCGAAGAACTTGCCCGGCGCGGCGACCGAGAAGATCGCGACACCGATGATCAGCACGATGAAGGGAATGCTGGTCGGATATTGATGCAGGAAGCTTTGGATGCGGCGGACAAGGCCGACATCGTTTTCGTCGAAGCTGGCGACCGACTGGTCAGCGCCGGCAAGTCCGCTCTCGGCAGACGTCGAGCCCGAAGCGTTATCACTCATGCGGCGAACTCCTCCCCTGTCGCCAGACCACGGGAGCCGCTGCTGCGGCTCCCGCTTTCTCCTCGGCCGGGCCGAAGCCCGGCCTCAGGCCATGCTCAGCCCCAGCAGAGCTTCAGGCCTTCCTCGACCGAGATCGCGGGCACGCCGTCGACCGGCTTGGCGGTGACGAGCTGAGCGCCGGTGTCGAAGAAGCCGACGGCCGGGTCGATGGTCGGCAGCGTGCCGGAATGGATCGCCTCGAGGGCCATCGCAGCCATCTTCAGCGGATATTGTTGGCTGGTGGCGCCGATGACGCCGGCCTGGACGTTCTTGACGCCCGGGCAGCCGCCGTCGACCGAGACGATCATGACGCTGCCGTCATCCTTGCCGACCGCCTTCAGCGCTTCCCACGCGCCAGCCGCAGCCGGCTCGTTGATCGTGTAGATCAGGTTGACGTCCGGGCACTTCTGCAGCGCGTTCTCCATCGCCGTGCGACCCTTCTCCTGGTCGCCCTGGCTGATTTCGTGCGTGCAGATGCGTGCGTCGTCCTCGTCGCCGTACTTGTTCGGGTCCTTCACGTCGATGCCGAAGCCCTGCATGAAGCCCTGGTCGCGCAGGTAGTCGACGGTCGGCTGGTTGGTGGCGAGATCGAGGAACACGATCTTCGCGTCCTTGGCCTTGTCACCCATGGTTCCCTTGGCCCACTCGCCGATCAGCATGCCCGCCTTGCGGTTGTCAGTGGCGAAGGTGGCGTCGGCGGCGTTCATCGGGTCGAGCGGCGTGTCGAGCACGATCACCTTGAGGCCGGCGTCCCGCGCCTTCTGGATGGTCGGGACGATGGCCTTCGAGTCCGAAGGCACGATCGCAAAGCCCTTGGCGCCGGCCGCGATCAGATTTTCGATCGCCGCCACCTGGCCGTCGTTGTCGCCGTCGTATTTTCCGGCGGCGGTCTGCAGCGTGATGCCAAGTTCTGCGGCCTTCGCCTGTGCGCCTTCACGCATCTTGACGAAGAACGGGTTGGTCTCGGTCTTGGTGATGAGGCCGATAACCTCATCGGCCAGAACCGGCATGGCCGACAGCGTCAAAATGCTGGCGGCGAGCGCGATTTTCTTGAGCATGACTTCTCCTCCCTGGTCGGTCCTCATATTGCGCCGCGGAGCGACCAGTCCCTCCGCAACACGTCCGGCTCCTCCCGGATATCAGGCGGCCGCCCTCCAGCGACCGCCGCATTCTAGGCTTCGACGAGAAGGTCCCTCCCACCTCGCTCGTCGTCCGCACGCGTCAGGATCGAGGCGCGCGGCGCAAAATGATAGAACATCGGCAGGCTCGCAGCGCCAATGGCGCCCGCGTCACGGCCGAACGAGCCACGCTGCAATTGGGGGGGACGTCGCGCCTCCGGCTTTGCCGCATCGAGGGCCGCGCCGAGGCGGCTCAGCACCGCGCCAACGAGACCGGCATCGACATCTGCATCGACGACGACGAGCGGAACATCGAGCAGCGCGATCGCCGACCAGACAGCCGGCGCCAGGGCGTCGACCATGTCGTCGAGCCATTCGTCGACGGCAGGATGCTGCCGCCGCAGCGCAGTCTCCAGCGCCAGCGCGCTGTCGGCAGGTTCGCCATAATAGGAAAGATGGCGCGCCAGGGCGTTCAGCGACGCCCGGGTGATGAGCAGGTCGCGTCCGTCGACCGGTGCCGGCGCCGAGGCGAGGCGGCTCGGCGCCACCGGCATGACGGCGACGTCGCCGGCATTGCCATGGCTGCCGCGCAGGCAGTCCCCGCCCGTCACGATTCCGCCGCCGATCGCCGGGCCGATGAAGAGATAGAAAAAATCGTCTGCGCTGCGCCCGACGCCATAAAAGAGCTCGGCGATGGCGGCGGCGCTGCCATCATTCTCTGCGAAGACCGGCAGCCCGGCCTCCTCCTCGAGACGGGCCGGGAAATCAAACGCGTCCCAGCGCTCGAACGCCGACGGCAGCAAGCCGAGCCGTCCGAGCCAGGCGCCGAGATTGTAGGGCTGGGCGACACCGATCCCCGCGAAGCGCGCCCGCGCGTCGGGAGCCAGCATTTCATGGAGTTCAACGATATCGCGCGCCACCATTGCCAGCGCCTCTTCCGGCGCCGGCAGCACCCCGTCATAGTCCCGGCGCGCCAGGACGCGACCGCCGAAATTGATCAGCACGGTTTCGATGGACCGGCGATCGAGGCGGACGCCGATGCCATAGGCGCCTTCCGGATTGGGCCGCAGGATCGTTGCCGGCTGGCCGCGGCCGCCGCCATGACGCTTGCCGACGGCCTCGATCAGGCCGAGATCGACCAGCTTCTCGATGATGCCGCCGATAGCGGTGTTGGTAAGGTCGGCGGCGCGGGCGAGATCGGCCTTCGAGGCCTCGCCGGCGCGACGGAGTCGCTGCAGGACGAGCCGCTCATTATAGCGTCGGAGCTGCGCGGAATTGCTGCCGCGTCCGTTGCCGGGCCTCTCCACCAAACCCTCCCTGCGCCCTATCGGGCAGCGACGTTTTCGCCGCTTCATTAATTCATTCTGATGCAGTTAATCGTCCGCTCCCTCCCGGAGTCAACGCAATTCGTTGCTGCGCCGCGGCACGAAATGGCGGCCCTCTGCCGTTGTGCGGCCGAAGCCGGACGTCGCCTCATCGGTGAGCAGGTCGCCGTGCATCTGGACAAACCGCCCGGCGCCCACCGCTGCGGCAAGCCCGGCGCTCGCGGAAGCGATCCATCGGTCAGCCGCGATGGCTTGCCCGGGGGCCCGCGAAAACGATCTCCAGAACTGTCAAAAAACGGAAATCCTTGGCTGGTAGCTAGGCGGCCATCGGCGTCATATGGGCGTCGCATCGCAGCGATGCCGCGGGAATTTGACCAACAGCTTGCACCGCGAAACCAACGCTAAAGCGCCACGGACAAGACCTTCGTGGCGGAGAATCTCTTCACGAGGAGGCTTCCGTTGACCCTCAATCTCATGTCCGCGAACACCCGATCTGCGCGTCCCGTCCGCTGTCGCGGCGGCCGGAACCAAGCCTGACATCCGGCATTGGAACGAGCCGGCCGATGGGGCTCCCCCTCGGCTGACCCGACCTTCGAAAACAATTGCTCAATCGCGGCCCGGTCCTTGCATGGAACGAGGTTGGCGAAAGGAGGCTATCGGTGTTCGACAACTACATCATCGAAATCGACGACAAAGCCGCGGGTATTCTGGTGAAATCCGGGCGCGCCTTCGCATTCCACGCCCTGGAGCGCACCTTCGCTGCGCTGGAAGGGATGATGTTCCCCGACGCGATCGCGGCTGAGCGTGCCGCCCGCAAGGTCAGGCGCCGCTTGGCGCCCGCCTTTGCCCTCGGCGCCGCCGAATAGACAGGCGGCCCCGCACGCAAGGCGCGCGGGGCCTTCAATTCCGCCGAAGCTGTGCGCTATGTTGGCCCGAAGCACGGGGGCCAAGAGCGTCAATTGCATTCCATCGATCATCTCAGCGGCAAAGCGAATGTCGGCCTTGCGCGCGAAACCGCAGCCGTCCAGTCAGATCACCCGGCCTCGAAGGCGCTCCTGGAGCGCGCGCATGATCATGCTCCCGGCAGCATACAGTTGCCGCGGCTACTGGTTTCCCCGGCGACGCGCGGCGAACTCGTCGGGCCCTCTGCCCTGCTGATGGCGGAGACCTCCGACATCGTCGCCGGCGCCCATGAGGCCAGGGTATGAACCGATCCGACACGCAGGAGGCCGAGGCGTTCCTGGCCGCGCATCCGGAGGTCGAGCAGTTCGAGGCCTTCATCACCGATCCGAGTGGCGTGCAGCGCGGCAAGATCATGCGCCGTGAGGAGCTCGTCGGCGCCTTCCGGCATGGCCGGCCCCTGCCCTGCTCGATCCTCTCGCTCGACATCACCGGGGCCGATGTCGAGGAAACCGGGCTCGTCTGGGACGAAGGTGATTCAGACCGCGACTGCGTCCCCGTCGCCGGGACGCTGACCGCGGCGCCATGGCTCGCGGTTCCGACCGCCCAGATGGTGCTCACCTCATTCGAGAAAGACGGAAGCCCGAGCGATGCCGACCCCCGCCATGCGGTGTCGCGCACCGCGTCTGCGCTCATCGCTGCAGGCTATCATCCTGTCGTGGCGATCGAGCTTGAGTTCTATCTGATCGACCGCGCCGCGATGCTGGAAGGGCGGCCGCGCCCGCCGCTCGGCAAGAGCGGCTTCCGCCAGGAACGCCTGCAGGCCTATCTCCTGCAGGATCTCGAGGACTTCTCGCCCTTTCTCGACGAGGTCTATGCCGGGGCCAAGGCAATGGGCCTGCCGGCGAGAACGCTGATTTCGGAATATGCCCCCGGCCAGTTCGAGATCGTGCTGGGCCATCGGACCGACGCGCTGCGCGCCGCCGACGACGCCATCCTCTACAAGAGGCTTGTCAAGGGCGTCGCCGAAAAGCACGGCTATGTCGCGACCTTCATGGCCAAGCCCTATTCCGGCTTTTCCGGCAGCGGGATGCATGTCCATGCCAGCCTCGCCGACGCGGACGGCAACAATCTCTTTGCCGGCGAAGGCGAGGCCAATGGGCTGCTGAAGCACGCGATCGGCGGCCTTCTCGCGACCATGGCCGAGAGCATTGCGATGTTCGCACCGAACGCCAATTCCTATCGTCGCTTCAAGGCCAATTCCTATGCGCCCGTCGGGCCGGCCTGGGCGATCGACAACCGTTCCGTGCCGGTTCGCGTCACCGCCGGCCCGCCCGCGAGCCGCCACCTCGAGCAGCGCGTCTGCGGCGCCGACGCCAACCCCTATGTTGCGCTCGCGACAGTCCTTGCCGGCATGCTGGAAGGCATCGACAAGGCGATCGATCCCGGCCCGCCGATAGTCGGGAACGGCTATGAGCAGATCGCTCCGAGCCTGCCGACGACATGGCATGGTGCGCTTGCGGCCGCGCGCGTCTCAGACTTCCTGCCGCGACGGCTGGGTGCGCGCTTCGTCGATCTCTTCCTCACCATCAAGGAAGCGGAGTGCGAGCGGTTTTTCGCGGAAATTCCCGATCTTGATTTCCAGCTCTACTTGCGGCTCGCCTGAAAGCTTGACTTAAGCCAATTCGGGTTATCATGGCGCAGGTTCGGCAAGGGCCAGCGCATGAGGGTGATGTGACCGGAACTGTCGACGATATCGAAAGGGGGATCGAAGAAGCGACGCATTTTTGTGACGTTCGCGACTTGCTCGCGGCCTGGAAAGGCGCCGTGGCGGAGGATGGCGGCGTACCCGAACGTTCGACATTTCTTGCTGGCCCCGCCGGCAGGAAAATGGATCGGCTGATGATACTTTCGGCCATCGACGACACGATGGTCTACGATCATGTCGGCTCCACCATCGTCTCGCTGTTCGGCCATGACCCGACAGGACGGCGATTGTCGGATATCGACAATGCCGGCGTCCGTCCGTTCATCCGGCGCTATGTCGAGGCGGCGCAGGGCGACCAGCCGCGTTTCGCCATTCAGAACCGCGTCGGCCTCAATTCGATCGGCATCAATGAACGATTGCTGATGCCGGTCCGATCTGGCGGCGCGCGCGCACTTGTCGTGTATATCCGCAGCCGCGAGGACGCTAAGGACCTGATGCGCTCGGTGTTCAACGCCAGTACGGACAGCATCAGCGTGATGGAGGCGGTTCGCGATGAGAGCGGCCGAATCTCCGATTTCACAATGATCGCCATCAATGCCGAAGGCGCGGCAAGGATGAACAGGGAACCGGATGCGGTCGTCGGCAAGTCCCTGATCCAGATTTTCCCGACTGCCGCGACCCACGGCATCGCGCAGCGCATGATTGCCGCCGTCGAGAGCCAGCAGCGCGACGTCTTCGAGGCGCGCTACACGCATCACGGCGTCGTCGTCGAGCGGCAACTGCGCATCGCGCCAAAGGGCGATCGACTGACCGTAACCAATGTCGATCTGGGGCCCCAGCATCAAGCTGCGCGCGCGATCGAGCGCCAGCGCAACGAACTGCTCACAGCCAACCGGCTGCTTGCGCTGCAAGCCGAGAACCTCCGCGCAACCAACGAGGCGATCGAAGCGTCGTCATCCGAACTGCGCGCCGAAATCGAGCGCAACCGGGCGCTTGAAGCCGAACTGATCCACCGCGCCCGCTTCGACAGCCTTACCGATCTGCCAAACCGCAGCTATTTCGAGACGCGCTTTCACCAGATCATCGAAGACGCCCGGCGCACGGGGCGCCGAGTGGCTCTCTGCATTCTGGATGTCGACCATTTCAAGGACATCAATGATCGCTTCGGCCACAGCACAGGCGATGTCGTCCTGCGCGAGGTCTCGGCGCGCCTGACGCGCACCATCCGCTCGACCGATGTCGCGGGACGGCTTGGCGGCGACGAGTTCGCCGTCCTGCTCATCGACGCCATCGATGCTGACGCAGCCCAGAGCGCCGTTGCCCGGATGCTGGCTGAGGTGATGCGGCCGCTGACGGTCTTGCGCCAGGACGTGCCCGTGAGCATCAGCGCCGGCATCGCCATCTTTCCCGGCGACGCACAGGGCGAAACGGAGCTGATGGCCGCCGCGGACCTCGCGGTCTACCGCGCAAAGCGCACCGGACGCGCTCGACCGGTCTTCTTCGAGCCGGCGATGCGCGCGGAGGCCGATCGGCGGACACGGCTGATGCAGTCGCTCGCGCGCGGCATCGTCGCGGGCGAGGTCAGGCCCTATTATCAGCCGCTTCTCGACCTCAGGACCGAGCAGCTCGTCGGTTTCGAGGCGCTGGCGCGCTGGCATCATCCGACGGAGAACGTCCTCACGCCGGCGCGGTTCATCGAAGCCTTCGACGAGCCTGATCTTGCTCGTGCCATCACCGCGACAATGATCGATCAGGTCACACAGGATCTCGGCAACTGGCGAGCAACCGCCATTCCGTCTCACGTGAGTCTCAACGTGACCGCCTTCGATCTGCGAAGCGAGGCCTTTGCCGCAGATCTCCGCCGGAAGATGTCACTGCGCGGTCTTTCGAGCAGCCAGCTCTCCATCGAGGTGACGGAAACCACCGTGGTATCGCGCGACGGCGAGAAGATGGTGGCAACGCTCACAGCGCTGCGCGAACTCGGATTTTCGGTTGCGCTCGACGATTTCGGAACCGGCTTCGCATCGCTGACCCACCTCATCACCCTGCCCTGCGACACGCTGAAGATCGACCGGACCTTCGTGACCGACCTCGATCGCAGCCCCAAGACGGCAGCCGTGGTTCGGTCGATGGTTGCGCTGGCGACGGCGCTCGGCCTCGACATCGTCGCCGAGGGCGTCGAAACCCGCGCCGAGATGGAGGCGATCCGGGCGTTGGATTGTCACCTCGTTCAGGGCTATCTCATCTCGGAGCCGCTCCCCGCCGAGGCCGTTCCCTCGTTCGTTGCGAGCTTCGCGTCCCGCTCCGCCGCGCGCCGCGCCGCGAGCGCGTGATCGGCAAGCCCGGCGAAACCGCCGGCTCCAGGACGGCGCAGGTCAGCCCTTCCTTGTTATTATTCAAAATCTAATCTTTAGTTTCTCCGAATTATTTCTTGATTCCTCGGCCGACCTACTGCAGTCATCAGGCCGCCGGTGCAATCTACATTGGATCAATTGTAGATCAGCACCTTGAAATCATTCTCAACTACGGGGATGGGCTGCCATGACCAAGCGGGCGCCGCTCGACCTGACTCTTCTCTTTGCTGGGCTCTTCACGGCGGCCGCAATCGCCGTCATGGCGATGCCGGCCGCCGCGCAGACCTCGGCTCCGGAAAGCGAAGAGGCTGTCGCCAGCCTGCTGCCCGAATCGCTCTCGCCCTGGTCGATGGTGCGCGATGCCGACATCGTCGTGCAGGCGGTCATGGGCGGGCTCGCCTTTGCCTCGCTGGTCACCTGGACGATCTGGCTCGCCAAGGCGCTCGAGCTCCTGGCAGCGAAGCGCAAGGCGCGGGTCGCGACGCGGCGTCTTGCCGAGGCGGAAAGCCTCGATCAGGCGATTCGCGCGCTCGGCGGCGGCTGGACTCGATCCGGCCCTGTCGCGGACCTCGCGCAGGCAGCGACGCTCGAGCTGCGCCGCTCGGCGCATCTCTCGCCGGAGGGAATCAAGGAGCGGCTGGCGATCCAGCTGTCGCGCATCGAGGTCCGAGCTGGACGATCGATGTCGCGCGGCACCGGGGTGCTCGCGACGATCGGTTCGACGGCGCCGTTTGTCGGCCTCTTCGGCACCGTCTGGGGCATCATGAACGCCTTTATCGGCATCAGCCAGACCAAGACGACCAGCCTTGCCGTCGTTGCGCCCGGCATCGCCGAAGCACTGCTCGCGACGGCCATCGGCCTCGTCGCTGCCATACCGGCGGTCATCATCTACAACGTCTTCGCCCGCTCGATCGCCGGATATCGCGCCCAGCTCGCCGACGCCGCCGGCGAAGTGATGCAGCATGTCTCACGCGACCTCGATCGCGGACGGCTCGCCGTCGCCGGCAACGCGCCACGAGCGCGTGGTGTCGACCTCGCAGCGGCGGAGTAGACCGTGGCTGTCTCGCTCAAGAACACCGACAACGAAGACGTCGCCGAGGTCTCGGAGATCAACGTCACGCCGTTCATCGATGTCATTCTCGTGCTGCTCATCATCTTCATGGTCGCAGCACCGCTCTCGACAGTCGACGTCGCCGTCGACCTGCCATCGTCGAATGCCGCGCCGGCCGAACGACCCGAAAAGCCGCTGTTCCTCACGCTGAAGCCCGATCTTTCGCTGGCGCTCGGAAACGATGCCGTGGCGCGGGATGCGCTTCAGGGGCAACTCGACGCAGCCACAGGCGGCGATCGGACCAAACGCATCTTCCTGCGCGCCGATGGCACCGTCGCCTATCGCGAACTGATGGATGTCATGAACCTTCTGCGCGCATCCGGCTATCTCAGCATCGCGCTGGTCGGCATCGAGGACACGGGCGCGGCTCCGGCCAAGGCGGCGCCATGAGGACGAAGGTTCGCCCGGTCGCTCGCATGGCCGCGGGCTCGCTGCGCTGGCTGCTGGCGGGAACGCTGGTGGCGACCGCCCATGGCGCCGCCGTCTGGCTCGCCGTGGAATGGCAGCCGCATGAGGCAGCGGCGAGCGAACCACCTCCAGCGATGATGATCGAACTGGCGCCGCTGGCCGTGACGCCTGACATCGTACCGATACAGTCGGTCGCGAGCGCCGAAAGCGCGCCTGAAGAGCAGCAGGAGCCACCGACCGAACCGGAGGCGCAGCCGCCACAGCCCGTGCCGCCCCCACCTGAGCCGATCAAGCCGCCGGAGCCCGTCAAGCCGCCCGAACCGGTCAAGCCCGTCGTTCCCGAAAAGCCGGCCGAGCCTTTGCCGCCGCCGCCGGAACCCGTAAAGCCCCCGGAGCCCGTAAAGCCGGTCGAGCCGCCGCCGCCCAAGGCAGAGCCATCGCCGACGGTGCCTGAGCCCGTCGCGCCGCCTCCGCCACCCGAGAAGACGCCACCGCCCGAGCCTCCGAAAGCGGCCGAGCCGCCGAAAGTCGAGCCGAAGGCGGAACCGCCCAAGGCGGAAGCCCCAAGGCCTGAGCCCCCCAAGGCGAAGCCGGTTCGTACTGCGGAGACCGCAAAGCCGACGAAGCCGGCCGAGCGAAAGACTGCCGCCCGGCCGAAAAGCCTCGCGGCACCGCGCAGTGCCGACGCGAAGGCGGCGAAGGCATCGAAATCGGCGGCTCCGGTTTCCGGCGCCGGTCAGGCCTCGGTGTCGCCCGCCTCGTGGAAGAGCCGGCTGCTTTCCCATCTCAACCGGCACAAGCGCTTCCCGCGCGGCGCCAGCGCTGGCACCGCGTCGGTCGCGTTCAGCATCGACCGCCTCGGCCGCGTGATCTCGGCACGGCTTGCCAATTCATCGGGCGACGGCCGGCTCGACGACGAGGCCGTGAGCCTCGTGCGCCGCTCCAGCCCGGTTCCGGCGCCGCCTGAAGGTTTCGGCGGCGGCCGGATCTCCCTGACCGTGCCCGTGCGCTTCAGCCGCTGAGCATCAGGCGCCGAGCGCTGCCTGCTCTGCGGCGATGCGGTCCATCAGTGCGTCGGCGGCCGCGGTGTCCGGAGCCGGTTTCGCGAGGCGCGGCTTCAGGTGGCGCAGCGATTCCCCGAGGATCGTTTCGAGATCCTCGGCGCAGGTGAAATCACCGGCGATGCGCTTCACCTTGGAATTGTCGAACAGCGCCGCCCAGGTCTTGTCGCCCATCAGCGGCCCTTCCCACTCGGCATTGTAGCGGATGAGCGTATCGGTCGGCACATGCACAATCTTCGCCTCGACGCCGAGGCCCTTGGCGATGGCGCGATAGATCTGATCCCAGCCATGGCCGCGATCGGCGGTGATGTGGAAGTCCTCCCCGAGCGCCGCCTGCTTGCCAAACAGGCCGACAAACGGCCTCGCGAGGTCGACCGAGCGCGTCAGCGTCCAGGGCGACGTGCCGTCACCACAGACCAGGACAGGCTTGCCGGCCAGCATGCGCCGGGCTGTCAGGTCGCCATCATTCATCATGCTCGGCAGGCCGTTGCGGACCGTGTGGCTCGGCCGGACGATCGTGAAGGGCAGATCCTTCGCAGCCTTCAGCTTCGCCTCCGCGGCGATCTTCTTCTGGCTGTAGGGCCAGAAGGGATTCACGGTCGGCGTCTTCTCCGTGATGACGTAGTGCTGCGCCGGCTTCTCATAGACCGAGGCGGATGAGATGAAGATGTACTGCCCGGTCTTGCCTGCGAAGACACGGATATCCTCATCCATCTCCTCTGGCGTGAACAGCATGAACTGGCAGACGACATCAAACCGGCGGTCGCCGAGCGCGCCATAGACGGCCGGGTCCTTCATGTCGCCGATGATCGTCTCGACGCCGGCGGGCAGCGTTTCGGCCGAACGGCCGCGATTGAACACGGTCACGCGATGACCTGCCTCGACGGCCAGTTCCACGCAGGGCAGCGAAATCTGGCCGGTCCCGCCGACGAAAAGCACATTGAGCGACATGATGAGTCTCCTCCGGAATGAGACATAGCGTTAGCGCCGGGGCTGAACCGGTTCAAGCACTGGCGCAGCAGATGGCGGCCCTGTTCAGCGACGCGCGGCGCCCCACCAGGTCGCGGCAAGCGGGCCGCCGCCGATGAAGGCATCCGCCGGTAATGCCGAGCCGATGCGAAGGCACTCGTTCCATTTCGCCATCCGCTCCGAGCGCGTGAATGAGCCGACCTTCAATTGTCCCGCGCCAAGCCCGACGGCGAGATGGCTGATCGAGACATCTTCAGTCTCGCCCGAGCGCGCCGACACGACGGCACGCCATCCTGCCTGCTCGGCGACGGTGAAGGTTTCGACCGCCTCGCTGACGGTGCCGGCCTGATTGACCTTGATAAGCACCGCATTGCAGGCCTGGTCCGTGACGGCAGCCTCCACGAGGCGCGCATTGGTGACGAGATAATCATCGCCGATGATCTGCAGGCGCGCGCCGAACCGGGCGGTGAAAGCGCGCATGCCGCCCGGATCGTTCTCGGCCAGCGGATCCTCGATCGAGACGACCGGATAGGCATCGATCCAGCGTCCGAGCATGTCGATCATGCCGCCGGTATCGCGCTCGGTCTCGTCGAGCGCGAGACGATAGCGTCCGCCTGCTGCGCCATCGCCGAATTCGGACGCAGCGATATCGAGCGAGATCACGACGCGCTTGCCGGGCGTCTCACCGGAACGATGGATCGCCTCGGTCAGCGTCTCCAGCGCCTCCTCGTTGCTGGAGAATTCCGGCCACCATCCGCCCTCGTCGGCGACGCCGGCGAGCCGCCCCTTGCGAGCCATGAGTTCGCCGGCGGCGAAATAGACACCGCTGGTGAGTTCCATCACCTCGTCGAAGCTCGTCGCGCCCGGCACCATCACCATGAAGTCCTGGATGTCGACGCGCCGGCCGGCATGGGCGCCACCGCCGAAGATCTGGATTTCCGGCAGCGGCAGCGATGGCACACGGCCATAGTGATCCGCGACATGGCGCCAGAGCGGCTTCCCGGCCGCGGCAGCAGCGGCGTGCAGCACCGCCAGAGACACGGCAACCGTCGCATTGCCGCCAATGGTCCCCTTCAACGGCGAGGGATCGAGCGCGATCAACGCCGCGTCGACCCCTGCCTGGTCGCTCGCCTCGCGGCCGAGAAGCGCCGCCGCGATCGGCCCACCGACATGGGCGACGGCGGCCTGGACATCCTTGCCGCGCAGCCGGTCGCCGCCATCGCGCAGCTCCAGAGCCTCGCGCGTGCCCCGCGATGCGCCTGACGGTGCGATGGCGCGGCCGAGCACACCGCCCGCCAACTCCACTTCCGCTTCGACCGTGGGGTTGCCGCGCGAATCCCAGACGCGGCGGCCGCGTATCGCGATGATCTCAGCCATGGATCGAGATGTCCCGTACGAGCCGATCGAGGAAAGCGGACAGCCCTGCCGGCGGTGATGCGATCAGCGGGATCGCGAGCTGGCGGACACGCTCCCGCTCGGCTTCGCCGAGATATTCGACCGGCGACTTGCCGTCGATGCGGGCGAGCATCAGAGCCGGCAACAATGCCGCGACGCGCGCTTCCAAGGCGCCCGCATCCTCGAATGTCACATGCGCCGCATAGGCGTTCCAGAACCGGCGGATGCCCTCGATGAGGGCCGGACGGATCGCCGGGACATGCACCGCCTTCAAGACCAGATGGTTGAGGCAGAAGGCCACGTCGAAAGCCGCATCGCCCATGGTCGCGCATTCCGCATCGAGCAGGATCGGCGTGCCGGCGCGCAGCAGAATGTTCTTGGGGCTGACATCGCCATGCACCAGCACCCTCCGTGCGATATCGAGGCCATCGGCCAGCGCATCGAGCCGTTCCGCCAGCGCCGGATGACGTCCGGCGGTGAAGCGGAGATAGGGATCGAGCCGCAATGCACGGAAATCCTCGGCATTCCTGAACGGCTCGTCGTCGAAATCCTCGGCCGTCGAAGCCGCATGGATGCGCCCGATCAGATCGCCGACGGAGGCGGCCTCGTCCTTCGGCAGCGTTGCCGCGAGCAGTACCGCTTTCCAGAGCACGATGTCGGGGCCGTCGAGATACTCCATCGCAAAGCCGTTTTCAGCCGCCGACCAGCCAAAGAGCGCCGGCACGGAGCGCGGCACGACGCTGCCTGCGAAGGCGAGCCAGGCATATTCGGCCCGGTTACGACGCACCGGCGCATGCCACTCGGCCGCGACCTTTAGCCTTTCCAACGCGAATTTGACACAAACCTTGCGATCGCCGAGATCGACGACACCGATATCCGACGCAACCCCGCCCGCGAGCCGTTCGGCGCTCCGCACAGCCCCTGCCGGCGCAAGGTCGAGATCGGCGATGAGCCGCCGCGCCCGCGCCCCGAAATCAGCGGCCGTCATCGCGAGACGCTCCGCCCTGCCGCCGGCTGATACCGGCAACGTTCCTCCCGCGACGCATCCCGATTTCCTCCCGAGGCGCTGGGTCTCTCTCCTTTAGCCGCCTGGAAGGACGCGCGCCATATCAGGCTCATGAGAACCTGAACGCGCTTCTAAGGCGCGACCTTCTGCCAGGACGGTGTCGGATTGAAGGTCCGCAGCGCGGACGCGACCTCCTTGGTCGTCGCGCCGAGATTGCGCTCATAGACCGTGCCGCGCTGATCGCAGAAGAAGGTCATGACGCCGGTCTCGCCCCAATCCGCAGGCCAGGCCAGCATCGCGAAGCCGGCCAGCATTCGTCCTCCGACCAGATAGTCATAGGCGCCCCCAGGCGCTGCCGCGCCCTGCCGCGTCAATATCTTGAAACGATAGCCATGATAGGAACGCGGCGCCACCGGGTCGTCGCTGGTCGCGACGGCGGCTGCGATGATGCGATCGCCGAGCGGACTGCGATCACTCGCGCTCGCCGGCTCCCAATAGAGACCATCATGCCTGCCCGGTGTGCTGACGAGCTTTCGCGCGAACTGCTGCACCGGCTGGTCATCATGCAGGCTCTGGAAATATTCGTTCTGCGCTGCGACGAAATCCGCGCAGGCGCCGATCGCGACGAGTTCGTTCTCGCCGATCGTCATGTCGCGGACATGCTGGCGCCCGGCGGCGATATCGAAGGCCCAGCCGGCGCCGGCCGCCTTGAGGGGGACCGGAAAGCGCCAGCCGCCATCACCGAAAAGCAGGACCTTCCGGTCATCGTCGCCGTCGACGACCGACTGGCCTTGCGCCGCGAGATTGACGAAATCCATGAGATTGCGGGCATCGGCTTCGGCATCGCCCGACGACAGCAGAGCGGTCGCCTCGCCGCCGAAGATGGCATCGAGCTTGCCGCTGCCGGGCGCCTTGGCGGCGTCGACGAGCGCCGTCGCAGCCGCCTCGGGCGAGATGAAGACGGTCTGAGCCCATGCGGCGGGACTGACGGCGAACATGCCGAGCACAAGAGCCGACCTGATGATGACGAATATCTGCATGATCGTTCTCCCCCTAGCGCCGGCCGCCGCGACCACCGCCACCGCCTCGCGGCATCTGGGCGTGTCCTCCGCGCCCGCCGCCGCCATATGACATCTGCGGCCGGCTGCCACCCGGGCGCGCGACCGACTGGCGGCTGATTGCGCCCCGATTGACCATCGCGCCGGATGCGCCGCCGCCGAGGTTTGCCCCGCTGAACGCCGTGTTCGAAGGCCGCGTCGGAACGGGCCGCGCCTTTGCCGACGCCGTCGCTTGCTTGCTCGTTGCCTTGGCTGCCGGCTTGCTGCCGGCCCTCGCAGCTGCCGCCTGCCTCGAGCCACCGCCCTTGCCCGCAGCCGCGCTTTTGGCAGCAGACATCTTGGCGCCAGCATTGTTGGCAGCGCCTGAATTCTTGAGCCTGTCTGCCCCCGCGCCGCTCGCTTTGGCTGCTGACAACTTGTCACCGGCGGACGAGATGGCCGCGCCGCGCTCGCCGCCGCCCGGCCGTGCGTTTGCGATGCCATCCGGCCGGTTGCCGGCGCCCGGCCGGGTGCCCGGGCTGGCACCGCTCACGCGATTGGCGCCGCCCGAACCCGGGCGATTAGCGAGGCCTGGCTTCGAGCCCTGGCCCGGGTGATATTTGCCGGCATCGGGCCGCCAGGGTCGCATGTTGCCGGCGCCGATATTGATGTCGTTACCGATATTGATGTTGCCGTTATTGATGCCGCCGCCATAGCCGGGGCGATAACCGGGATATCCGGGCCAGCGTGGCGGATAGACCCAGCCGCGGCCCCAGTCCCAGGCATTGTCGATGGCGACACCGACCGCCACGCCGACGCCGAAGCCGATCACGCCGGCCGCAAGATTGCTGCTGTCCTCGTAATAGACCGCCGCCGGATCATAGGTCGGCACATAGATGACGCCGGGCTCAGCCGGCTCGATCACGACATAGTCGGTCTTCGCATTGTTGCTGCCGGTCTGCTGCTGCACCGTCACGGTCTGCTGCGGCGTCGATTTCAACGACCCGGCTTTCTGCGCCTCGCGCCGAAGGTCCTGGATCACCGCCGCAACGTCATCGGGCTGGTTGACGAAGGCGTCGCCGAGATCGCTCGTCGCATCGAGATCGGTGTTGAGCCGCTTGATAATGTCGGGGAAGCGTACCAGCGCCTTCACCGAAGGATCCCAACCCTGCGCGTCGGCACCCGAGAAATCGCCCTTCGCGACAGCCGCGGCGTTCTTGTCCAGCCAGCGCGCGGCCATGACGATATCGACCGGATAGGCCGTCGCGGGAAGCAGTTGCGCGAGCAACGCGTCGGGATAGAGTGCGATCGGCGCCAGCAGCGTGCGCAATTCTTCCGTCGTAAACACCGCATCAGCCGGCAACGGCGCTTCGACTGTTTGGCCGACTGTAGGACTAGCGGCCTCTCCGGACGTCTCGGCCGCATGAATCGGAACGGCTAGCGTGAAGCAAGCGACAGTCGCTAGCAACAAGAAGCCAAGATTCTTCCGGCTGTCTGACCTGCTTCCAAATGTCATGTCGCCCTCCCCGGCTATGCTTTTACTTGGTTCTAGCACGGATCCGGCGAAAAAGACATTTGCCCTTGGAAGGGACACCGATGGAGACGTGCGCTACCCTCAATGGAAGACGGTCATGACACAACCGCATTGCGCCAGATCAACGGCGCGCGGCTCGGCATTCTGCGACGGCGGGTGCAGGCGATCACGTGGACAGCATGCCGCTCGGCCACGAAGAACATGCGGCACCAGACATCGATGATGGGAGGATTTGGCGATGGTCGGAGTGGCAGGATTTGAACCTGCGACCCCGTCGTCCCGAACGACGTGCGCTACCAGGCTGCGCTACACTCCGTGACCATCGCGAGCGGGGTTATAGCGACGCCCTCGATGCGCCGCAAGCGCCGAAATGCCCCTGTGGATGAATAGGGAGCGGCGTCCGATGTCGCAGCGAAAGCGGACGGGCAGCGGGACGCCCGAATGGCAGGACGAAGGCTGTGCGCGCGGCGGATCGTCGAGCACGGTCTTGCGGTGCCGGGTGCAGTGGAGCGGGGACGGAACGAAACCAAAGGCGCCGCGAGGCCTGCGGCACCGAGAGGCGGTGTCAGCCGCTCGCTGCCGCCAGCGTGTATGCGACCACCGCGTTGGCGTGCCCATGACCCATGCCATGGTCGTTCTTCAACATCTCGACCAGGTCCATATGCTTCGCCGGAAGATGGCTGCGCACCAGTTCTTGCCAATGGGCGATAGGTTTCCCGTACTTCTTCTCGATGGAGGGAAAGTAGGAGGCTGGTCCTTTGATTGTCTGGTCAGTCATGGCGGTCATTCCTCCCAATCACGCGCTGACGCCAATTTCATCACAAGCCCGGCGCGGCGCAAGTCTTCGCCAACGCCCCGCACCATGTTAAGAGGATCATCGCGGCAGTGGCGCCGATCCGTCCGAATGGGCGCATGACGCGAGCAACGACTGCCGATCACGGCCACCCGGTGTGCGGTGCGTTCGCGCCGTCGCCGCCGTTGCAGCCCGTTCGCCTTCCGGCTATAGGACCAGCGTCGCGGCGCCAAGCCGCTCGACATGATGGGGCGTCGCCAAGCGGTAAGGCAGCGGTTTTTGGTACCGCCATTCGGAGGTTCGAATCCTCCCGCCCCAGCCACCTCCGAAAGCCCGCAGAAATCCGCCGTTTCTTGGATGTCTCCCATTGAACGTGTGTAGCGGCGGTCCAGCATATTGGCTGGCAGGCCAAGGCGGCAGCTCCCCCTCAACACCGGCGCCAGGGTCGTTCTTGCTTCGTTGTGCTCCCGGAAGGGGCGATTTGACCCTATGTCATCGACGGCTCTCGCTCGTAGCATTCTGTTTTACATCAAGGTCCAATATCAGCCGTCGATTGCGCATCCGGGCGCTGCGATGCCGCGTCATTTGGTATAATTTTGTCGGCACGGTGCAGTTTCGCGACCACAGGAGTCATGATGCGGACGACAAAGGCTTTCCTACGCAAGGGGCTTCTCGCCTCGGCCATGCTGCTCTCGGCCTCCGGCTTTGTAGCGGCAGCCGCCGATTTCGACCCTGCGGCGACGATCCGCATCGGATCGCTCTACGAGCCGCAGAACCTCGACAACACGGCGGGCGCAGGCCAGGGCATCAACGAGGCCTTCAACGGCAATGTCTACGAGGCCCTCTTCCAGCTGACGGATGCCGGCACGGTCGAGCCGCGGCTGGTCGATAGCTTCACCACGAGTGACGACGGGTTGGCCTATACCTTCAAGCTGAAGGGCGGCGTCAAATTCCATTCCGGCGATCCGCTGACGTCAGCGGACGTCAAGGCGTCGATCGAACGAGTGACCGCCGAGGCCTCGAAAAGCTCCCGCAAGAAGAGCCTCGCCTCGATCGCGAAGATCGAGACGCCTGATGACCAGACGGTCGTGATCACACTGTCCAGCCGGTCGATCTCGCTGCCCTACAATCTCTCCTATGTCTGGATCGTCAACGATGCCGCGGGCGATATCACCGGCAAGGAAGACGGCACCGGACCTTACAAGCTCTCGGAATGGCGGCGCGGCTCGGCGCTGGCGCTCGACAAGTTCGACGGCTACTGGGGCACGGCGCCCACAAACGCCGAGGTCGTGTTCAACTATTTCACCGATGCGACCGCGCTCAACAATGCGCTCCTGACCAACGCCGTCGACGTGATCACCTCGGTGCAGAGCCCGGACTCGCTGGCGCAGTTCAAGGACAATCCGGCGTTCAAGGTGACCGACGGCGTTTCGACGACCAAGGAGATCCTCGCCTATAACGATCGCGTCGCGCCGTTCGACAATGTGAAGGTGCGCAAGGCGCTCGCCCGCGCCGTCGACAAGGCCAAGCTGCTCAATTCGATCTGGGGCGACTACGGCACGCTGATCGGCTCTTTCGTGCCGCCAACCGACCCGTGGTATGAGGACTTGACCAAGGTCGATGCCTACGACGTCGAGAGTGCAAAGGCGCTGCTCGCGGAGGCCGGGTTCAAGGACGGCTTCAGCTTCACGCTCGATACGCCCGACTACGACCCCCATCCGATCGTCGCGCAGTTCCTGCAGGCCGAGTTCGCCAAGATCGGCGTCAAGGTGAACATCAACATCATCACGCCCAACGAGTGGTATACGAAGATCTACAAGAGCCATGATTTCCAGGCGACGCTGCAGGAACACGTCAACCACCGCGACATCGTCTTCTATGGCAATCCGGATTTCTATTGGGGCTACAACAACCCCGAAGTCGTCAAGCTGATCGCCGATTCCGAGACGGTGGCCACCGCCGACGAACAGACGGCGAAGCTCAAGGAAGCGAACCGCATCATCGCCGAGGACGCGGCGAGCAACTGGCTCTACCTCTATCCGCAGATCGTCGTTTCGGCGGCGAATGTCTCGGGCTACCCGGTCAACGGGCTGAACTCCCAGTTCTACGCCTACGACATCAAGAAGACGCCCTGACGTCCAATCCTGACGCCGCCACGATCGCCTTTCAAAGGGTGATCGTGGCGGCGCGAGGCTTCGCATCCGGCCCGACTGGTGGTAGCTCGGGTGCGGGGCAAGGCGGCGAGAGGATTAAACGTGGCCGGATACATCGCGCGGCGATCTCTGATCCTCGTCCTGTCGCTGTTCGTCGCGGCCATCGTGCTGTTTGCCCTCCTGCGCCTCTTGCCGGGCGATCCCGCCAATGCGCTGCTCGGCGTCGGCGCGACCCCTGAGCAGATTGCCGCTGCCCGCGCGCAGATCGGTTCGGACCAGCCGCTGACGGTGCAGTTCCTGCGCTTCGTCACGAGCCTCGCCCGCTTCGATTTCGGGACGTCCTTCGTCAGCAACGCCCCGGTTCTCGGCGAGATCGCCAACCGCATGAGCGTGACCGCGCCGCTGACCCTCGGCGGCTTCCTGGTCGCTGTCGTCATTGCCGTGCCGCTCGGCATTGTCGCGGCAGCGCGGGCGAATCGCTGGTATGGCGCGGCGATCTCGGTGTTCAGCCAGTTCGGAATCGCGATCCCCGTGTTCTGGCTCGGGATCCTTCTCGTCGCGCTGTTCGCCATTCGCTGGCGGATCTTCCCTTCGGACGGCTTTCCCTTGAAGGGCTGGGAGCGGCCGGGGGAAGCGGCCGTGGCGCTCGCGCTGCCGGTGCTGACCGTCGCGCTGGTGATCGCGGCATCGCTCATCCGCTATGTCAGGGCATCCACGCTCGACGTCCTCACATCCGATTATCTGCGCACTGCCCGTGCGCTCGGCGCACGCTTTCCTGAGGCGCTGGTGCGGCATGGCATCCGCAACGGCGCGGTGCCGGTCGTCTCGATCCTCGGCATCGAACTGGCGACGACCCTGCTCGGTGCCGTCGTCGTCGAGAAGGTGTTCGCGCTGCCCGGGCTCGGCTCGATGCTTCTCCTCGCCATCCAGCAGCGTGACTATCCGAACGTCCAGGGCGTCCTTTTTGTCTCGACGCTGATCGTGCTGCTGATCGGATTTGCGGCGGATATCCTGCAACGATTCATCGATCCACGGCTGCGGACAACGGGGACCGGCCGATGACGTCCGCCGTCGCCTCAGCCCCCGGGCGCGGCGCCTCCTGGACGTGGCGAATTGGCCTCGCTCTGGTCGGCCTCCATGTCTGCGTCGGCCTGCTGACACTGGTCTGGACGCCCTATGATCCGGCCGCCATGACCGGCGGGCGGCTCAGCCCGCCATCGCTGGCGCACTGGGCCGGCACCGATCGCCTCGGCCGGGATGTCCTGACGCAGGTGATGATCGGATCGCGCATCGCGCTTCAGGTCGGGATCGGCGCGGTCGCGATCGGTGCGGCCATCGGCGTCACGATCGGGATCATCGCCGCCTTCGCCACCAGATGGCGCGACGACGCCCTCGCGGCGACGCTCGACATATTGATCGCCTTCCCGACGCTGCTCATCGCGATGCTGGTGGTCGCCGCCAGCGAGCAGGCTTCGCTCGGCACGGCCATCCTCGCGCTCGGCATCGCGCTCTCGGCGGTGGTTGCCCGGCTGACACGCATCCTCGCCAAGCGGGTCATTCTGACGGACTATGTCACCGCCGCCCGCGTTTCAGGCTCGTCCTGGCTCGCGATCGTGCGCGAACATGTCCTGCCCAACATCTGGCCAACGCTCTCGGTCAATCTCGCGCTGCAATTCGGTCTTGCCGTGATCGCGGAGGCGTCGCTGTCCTATCTCGGCCTCGGCGCGCCGCCGCCGAACGCATCGTGGGGCCGGCTGCTGCAGGAGGCGCAGGGCACTGTCTATAGCGCGCCCTTCGGCGCGATCGCGCCCGGCCTTGCCCTCGTCTCGTTGACGATCGGCGTCAATCTCTTCGCCGACGGCCTGCGCGATCTTGCCGATCCGCTGCGGAGGGGACGCGCATGAGCCTGCTCACTGTCCACGATCTGTCCATCGTCGCGCGCGGGCAACGCCTCGTCGACTCCGTCGCATTCAGGCTCGATGCCGGCGAGAGGCTGGGGATCATTGGCGAATCCGGCTCAGGGAAGTCACTGACGGCCTCTGCGATCATCGGCCTGCTCCCGGCTGGCCTCGGCGCAACCGGATCGGTGCGGCTTGATGGCCACGAGATCATCGGAGCGACCGAGCGCGAACTGACCGGGCTCCGGGGCGCCGTCGCGGCGACCGTATTCCAGGAGCCGCTGACGGCGCTGGACCCGTTGATGCGGGTCGGCCGCCAGATCGGCGAAGTCGCGGAGCGAACAGAGCGTCGCGCAAGCCGGCCGCATGGTAAGGGCGATATCCGCAAGACCGTGTTCGGCCTGATGAATGAAGTGAGCCTGCCTGAGCCTGAGCGGATCGCAGGCGCTTTTCCGCACGAGCTTTCCGGCGGGCAGCGCCAGCGCGTTGCCATCGCCATGGCGCTGGCCTGCCGCCCCAAGCTGCTGATCGCGGACGAACCGACGACCGCGCTCGATGTCACCACGCAGAAAGAGATGCTCGCCCTGCTGGCGCGGCTCGTCGCCGAACGCGGCATGACACTCCTCTTCATCAGCCACGATCTGCCAGTCGTGGCCAGCATCGTCGACCGCGTGGTCGTCATGCGGGCCGGCGCCGTGGTCGAGGAAGGTCCGGTGCGACGGGTTTTCGCGACGCCGGTCCATCCTTATACGCGCGAGCTTCTCACTGCTGCAGAGCGCTTCGATCGGGCGCTGGGGGCGGCATGAGCGACATTCTGAGCCTCGATCGCGTCGGCTATTCCTATCCAGGCGGACGGCCAGTGCTTCGCGACGTCTCGCTTTCTGTCGCGGCGGGTCGCTCGATCGGTCTTGTCGGACAGTCGGGATCGGGCAAGAGCACGATTCTCAAACTGCTCCTCGGCCTGATGCGACCGCAAACGGGCGAGGTGCTGTTCGACGGCGCACGCCTCGATCTATCGGACCAGCAGATGATGCGGACCTATCGAAGGAGCGTCCAGGCCGTCTTCCAGGATCCCTATGCCTCGCTCGATCCGCGCCAGAAGGTGCAGGCGATCGTCTCGGAGCCGCTGCGGGCGCTCGGCATTGGTGGCGACCGCCGGGCCATGGTCGTCTCCGCGCTCCGATCGGTCGGCCTTGATGCCGATATCCTCGATCGCTACCCCGCCGCGTTTTCTGGCGGCCAGCGGCAACGGATCGCCATCGCCCGGGCCATCGTCGCCGGACCGCGCGTCGTCCTTGCCGACGAGCCGGTGAGCGCGCTCGATCTCACGACCAAGGTTCGGGTGGTCGATCTCTTCCGCGATATTGCGCGTGAAACGACGCTGCTTTTCGTCTCGCATGATCTCGGCGTCGTCGCCTCGCTCTGCGACGAGATCGTGATCCTCGACGGTGGGCGGATCGTCGAGGCCGGTCCGACGCGCGCCATTCTGGCAGCGCCAGCCCATGCCTATACGCAGCAGCTGCTCGCCAGCGTGCCGCGCCTTCCTGACTTCGTTTCCGGAGCACCCTTCCCATGACCAATGACAGAGACTATGTCGCCGATCTCGAAAGCTGGAGGGCGAAGCGCCTCGCCGCGCTGAAGGCGCCGGATGGCTGGCTGAACCTCATCTCGCGCGACTGGCTCTCGGCGGGCGTCTTCAGCGTCGGTAGCGACGGCGCGAACGACATCGTACTGCCGGTTGGGCCCGCGCGCCTCGGCATCCTGACACAGCATGCCGATGGCGAGGTCGACTTTGTGCCGGCGGACGGAACGCCGCCTGCGCATCTTTCTCCGAGCAAGAAGATGCCCCCGAAAGTGCTCGTCGATGGTCTGTTGCTTGAGCTGACGACGATCAACGGAGAGAACGCGCTCCGCGTCCGCGATACACGGTCGGCAGCGCCGGCCGCCTTTCCGGGCATCGAATCCTTTCCGGTCAGGCCGGATCTCCGCATCGTCGCCGAATGGATCGCGTTCGATGCCCCGCGCGGCCTGACAGTCGACACGAGCAAGCAGATTGCGACCGATGTCGAAGCAACGCATCAGGCGGTGTTCACACTCGCGGGTCAGCGCTTTTCGCTCACCGCGACGCATGGGACGCCAGAGGCGCCGCAATTCGTCTTCCGCGACCAGACGGCCAGCGACGCGACCTACCCCGCCGGCCGCTTCGTCTATGGAGAAGAGGTCACGGCGACGTCGATCATCATCGACTTCAACAAGGCGATCAATCCGCCCTGCGCCTTCACCGATTTCGCGGTCTGCCCGCTGCCGCCGCCCGAAAATATCCTGCCGATCCGGATCGAGGCCGGCGAGAAGCGACTGCCGGAAGGCTGGGCGCACTGACCCATTCGCGGCGACGGGTTCGTCAGCAACGAGGGAAATCGGCACTGCGGGCTCGCACCGCTTGTCAGCGCCGCCGACAGGGGGATAGCCATTCCCCCGCTGCCACACCGGCAGACACCTCCTGTGCCCTCGCGGCGGTTCTACCGCCGCGGCAGCCAGGCCTTGGGCATCCGGCAGGCGATCGTATAGGCGGGGTCGAAGACATTGCCGATGTCGTAGCGCACCACCTGGCCCATGAGATGGCTGGCCGAGGCGCTCGAAAAGCCGTAATCGGCCATCAGCCAGTTCAGCATCTCCGTCGTCGCATGCTGGAGCGCCTGGTCGAGCGGCCTTGCATTGCCGATCGCGAAGATCTCGTCCTTTGTCTCGCCGCGCGGCCAGACCTGCTTGCGACCCTTGACGACGGAGAGCCGCAGCTCGACCTCGAAGGTCGTCTCGATGCCGGTGCCGACGATCTCGCCGTCGCCCTGGACCGCGTGGCCGTCGCCGAGGCTGAACAGCGCGCCCGGCACGGCGACCGGAAACCACACCGTCGTGCCCGGCCCGAAGCGGCGATAATCCATGTTGCCGCCATTCTCCGCGCTTGTGGCGTTGGAGAAGGCCTGACCGAGCGAGGGAGCGACCCCGAAGCAGCCGATCATCGGATCGAGCGGAAGTGTCAGGTAATCGAGCTCCGGCGGCGGATTCTCGAGCCGCGCGGTCAGGAGCTGGCGGTCGATCACCCAGGTGGCCCGCTGACGCGGCGGCAGCGCGGCGACGGCCGTGGGTTCGACAACATTGGGGGCGAGGCCCGTCAGGGTCCAGCCGGTGCCGCGGGTCGGCGTCATGCGGAGGATCTCGACCTGAAGCGCGTCGCCGGGTTCTGCACTCTCGACGAAGATCGGCGCGTTGACGGGGTTGGGCTCGACGGCGCGTCGCACATCGTCCTTGTCGACGCCATAGGCGTCCAGGGTTTCGATGATCACCGTGTCGCCGTCGGCGCAGTGAAACTCCGGCGCATGCTGCCCGAGCGTGGTGTGCCAGCGGGTGGGGATGAAACGGTGCACCGTCATGACGTATGACCTCGTTGGACCGGAATGTTGTGGGGCAGGCACGCCTGATGGCGCGGATGGTCGAGCAAGCCTAAGCTGGCCATCCGCGACTGCAAGGTGATTTCGAGCTCAGCTGGACCGCCTCATCAGCGCCATAGCCATCACGAGCGCGGCACGTCTACGTTCTGCTCGAGGGGAGCGCGCGGGCGAGGATGAGGTCGTCCATCATCCCGTCGACCGCTGGACGAGCTCCTGCAGCGCCGCCGGGTCGAGCATGTCCGGCTGCAACATGCGCGCGAGATCGCCGGCGAAGTCTTCGAAGGGCTGCCGGTTGATCGAGGGGACACCGATGAGGACGGGAACGCCGAGCTCCAGCGCTGCCGCGAGGAGACCGCGGACGCCGCCACCGGCGGCCTCGACCTTGCCGAACTTGCAGAGCACCAGGAGCGCAGTGCGCGCCGACAGGCCGGTCTCCGCGGCGGCGCAGGCCCGGTGCAGCAGGTCGGTGTCGAGCGAGCAGCCGCGCGCCTCTGCGCCGCGGTCCTCCGAGATCCGATGAACTGTCCCTGTCGCGAGGTCGCGCAGGACCATGTCGCATTTTCGCCGTCCGGGGCGCGGAACGCTCTGCTGGACGAGCCCGGCGAGGCGATGGCCGTCGCGTTCCAGCCCGTCCGCGGCCTTGTTGAGGAAGGCCTCGAAGGCGGGGCCGTCGTCATAAACGATGGCGGTGATCGGGCGGCGTCCGGTCGGCATGGGCATCTCCTATCCGCCTAGCGCCGACATGGGTCGGGAAAGCGTCGGTCGCCCGCGTTCGATGCGGAAGTCGTGGCCGCGCGGCTTGGCACGGATGGCGGCGTCGATCGCGGCGTGAAGCGCGTCGTCGGCTTCCGATCCGCGGATCGCGGCGCGAAGATCGGCCCGGTCCTCCTGGCCGAGGCAGGTGTAGAGCGTGCCGGTGGCGCTGACGCGAATGCGGTTGCAGCTTTCGCAGAAGCTGTGGCTCATCGGCGTGATGAAGCCGATGCGCCCGCCCGTTTCGGCGATGCGGGCATAGCGCGCCGGCCCGCCTGTTCGCTCGCTCGTATCGGCAAGGGTCCAGCGGCTCTCGATGATGCGGCGAAGCGTGGTCAGCGGCAGGTACTGCTCCGTGCGGTCCGCGCCGACATCGCCGAGCGGCATGGTCTCGATCAGCGTCAGGTCCATGCCGTTGCCATGCGCGAAGGCGATGAGATCGTGGATTTCCTCCTCCACGATGCCCTTGAGCGCCACGGCATTGAGCTTGACGCGAAGCCCGGCCGCCTTTGCGGCGCGGAGCCCGTCCATGACGGTCGCGAGCGAGCCACCGCGCGTGATGGCGCGATAGTGTTCGGCATCCAGCGTATCGAGCGAGACATTGACGCGGCGGACCCCAGCCGCCGCCAGCGCCTCCGCATGGGTCGCGAGCAGCGTGCCATTCGTCGTCAGCGTCATCTCCTTGAGCGCGCCGCTTGCCAGATGACGCGAGAGGCCCGCGAAAAGCGCCATGACGCCCTTGCGCACCAGCGGCTCGCCGCCGGTGATGCGAATCTTCGTGACGCCGCGCGCCACGAAGGCCGAGGCGAGGCGGTCGAGCTCCTCGATGCGCAGCAGTTCGCGGCGGGGAACGAAGGTCGTGTCCTCGGCCATGCAATAGACGCAGCGCAGATCGCAACGATCCGTCACCGAGAGACGCAGATAGGTGATGCGGCGGCCGAAGCCATCGGAAAGCGTGCAGGTCATGTCGGTCATTCCCTCCAGGCCGGGGCGCGCTCGAAGGGCAGGATCTCGACCGGATCGCCAATCTCCAGCTGGCGCAGCGGCTCGATGATCGCCATCGCGTCGGCGGCGGCCATCGGCGCGAGACGATGCGAGCCTTCAGCGCCGGCACGCTCGGCGACAAGGCGACCATGGCCGATCCGAAGGCGAACGGGCACCAGTTCCGTTCGGTCATCGGTGCGGGCGCCGGTCGCAAAACCCGCTATGGCCATGACGGGCGACCGGGCCTTCTGCCCTCGCATCGCGTCGATGATCGGCCGCACGAAGGCCAGCGCCGCGCAGGCTGCAGCCTGCGGGTTGCCGGGAAGGCCGACGAACACGGCCCCGCCGATACGGCCGAGCGCCACGGGCTTACCCGGTTTCATGGCGACCTTGACGATGCCGAGTGTCCCGCCCGCGGCGCGCACAGCATCCCGCACATGGTCGCGCGCGCCCACCGACATGCCTGCCGTGGTGACGATGAGGTCGGCACCTTCGGCCAGTTCCTCGAGGCTTCTGGCGATGGCGGCGCAATCGTCCCCGATCGTCGTCACGCTGATCCGCGCCGAGGCTTCTGCGAGCAGCGCGGCCAGCATCGGTCCGTTGGCGTCGTGGATCGCACCGGCTGCCAGAACCTCTCCGGGCGAGCGGAGCTCCGATCCCGTCGTGAGCACGGCAATGTGGATCGGCGCGGCGATGATGACGGTGTCGATGCCGAGGCCGGCAAGGAGGGCGATCTGCGGCCAGCCAAGCCGCTCCCCGGAATGGATCACGACATCGCCTGCGCGCACGTCTTCGCTGGCTCGCCTGATATGGCTGCCGGCGACGGGCGGGGAAGCGAATGTCACCCGGTCGCCATCCGGATTCCACGTCCGCTCGAGCATCACCACCGTGTCGGCGCCTTGCGGCAAGGCAGCGCCGGTCATCACGCGATGGGCCGTCCCGCGCGCCATCCGGCCGGGTTCATCACCCGCCTCGGTCGTGCCGCTGACGGGCAGCGTCGACGCCGGTGGCCTCAAATCGGCGATGCGGATCGCGTAACCATCCATGGCGGCCTGATCGAAGGGCGGCAGGCTGTGAGGCGCGACAACGGGTCGGGCGGCGATCTGCCCACGCGCCGACGCCAGGGGCACTGACAGGGTGCGGCCGGTCGGCTGGACAAGGGCCAGCGCCGCAGCGCGCGCTGCCGCGAATGGCATCAGCGCCACGGGCTCGTCGAAGCAGCAACCGGGCGGAAGAACGCTCATGGCTTTCCCCGCGATCCGGGCAGCGTCTTTTCGAGAATGGCATACATGGCGGCCCTTCCCGGGTCGGCGGCTCGGCCCATGATGCCCATGAGCTGGAGCCAGTCGTCATCGGATGCCGTATCGATGAAGCCACGCACGGCTGAGGTGACGATGTCCGCCTGCGGCCTGCCACTGGCGTCGGCTGCATCGTCGAGACGAGCCTGAAGCGCCGGCTCGCCAAGCGCCGCCACGAAATCGAGTGCGACACCGGGCCTGTCCAGCGAGGCGATCAATGTTCCGAGCATCACCACCTCACTGGACCAGCGGCGACGTCGCGCCATCGAGTGCGATGCCGCGTATGTCGGCGCGACCGATCAGCAGCGCGATATACTGTGCCGTGGCCTGCCGGCGGACATGCGCGTTGAGATAGCCTTCTATCCGCGCGCGGACCGCCTCGAACGGCAGTTGACGTCCCTCGATATGACGGTTGAGGCGGATGAGATGGACGCCGTAGCGGGTTTCGACAGGCGGGGAAATCGCGCCGGGTGCGAGGGTGGCGAGCGTGGCTTCGAATTCCGATGTCGTATCGCCCGGCCTGATCTGGCCGAGGCTGCCGCCAAGCGCCGCGGAAGGACAGTCGGAATGGGCGCGGGCGAGGTCGGGGAACCGTTCAGGCGCTTCGACGAGCAGCGCGGCAAGACGCGCGGCCTTCTCGCGCGCGGCGGCGAAGGCGACATCATCGTCACCGCGGCCGGCGATGAGGATGTGATCCGCTTCATAGAGCGGCGCGCTCACGAAGCGACGACGGTTGTTGTCGTAGAAGCGCCGCAGCGTCGCCTCGTCGGCTTCGGGAACCGGTACCTCCTGTTCGACGAGCGACCGGATCCGCGCTTCCTCGTCCGTCTCGACGGACCCTTCCTCGTCGGCTGCCGGAACCGCTTTGATATCCAGCCGCTGCGCCTCCTGCAGCAGCAATTCGCGGATGACGAGCGCGCGCGTGGCCGCCCGCCAGCCTTCACTGGGGTTGGACGCGGGGAAGTTCTGGACCTCCGCCGCGATCGCCTTGCGCACGATCGGCACGCCGTTGACGGAAACCTGGGGCATGGCGACGCGCTCGGGCGATGGTTCGGCCGATATGGGCGCCGGCCGATGCTCGTGCGGATGAGCCTCGGCATGGGCATGGCCACTCGTCGCCTTGTGGTCGATGACAAGCGTCGCCATGGTCAGCGTCCTCCTTTGCGGGCCGCGTCTGCGAGCACGCGCTTTGCCGCGGTCGGGCTGGCGGGAAATGCCGCGCTGCGGGCGTGGCGATCGGCGAAGCGGGTGCGCACCACCTGGTATCCCGGCCGGCCGAGATACCAGACCGGGGCGCTCCAGATGTGGACGAGCCGCGTGAACGGGAAGACGAGGAAGATCGTCATCCCGAGCAGGAGATGCGCCTTGAAGATGAGCGCCACGTCGGCGACATAGGCCGCCGCGCCCGGCTGCAGCGTCAGGATCCCCTGCGCCCAGTTCATGAACTTCACCATCTCGTGCCCGTCCATGTGGCCGAGCGAGACGAAGATGGTGGAAAGGCCGAGCGCCAGCTGCGCCCAGAGCATGAGCAGGATGGCAATGTCGCCGAAGCTCGACGTGGCGCGGATGCGCGGATCGAACAGCCGGCGATGCGCGAGCATGGCGATACCGATGAAGCAGGCGATACCGGCAAGGCCGCCGACTGTGATAGCGAGACCCTGTTTGAAGCCGTGGCTGATGCCAAGCATGTCGAACACAGAGATCGGCGTCAGCAGACCGACGAAATGGCCCCCGAAGATCAGGAGGATGCCGACATGGAAGAGGTTCGAGCCCCAGCGGAGCTGGCGCCGCCGCAGCAACTGCGACGACCCCGTCTTCCAGGTGTACTGCTCGCGGTCGAAGCGCACGAGACTGCCGAAGAGGAACACTGTCAGGCAGAGATAGGGATACCAGCCGAACAGGACATTGTTGATGAATTCGGACATCGCATGCTCTCCGATCAGGCGCCGCTATGCCGCGCGTCGCGGCGGGCGGCGCGCATCTGGATTCTCAGCCGGTCGACCGAGCAGCCGTCAGCCGGCATCCCCGGTCCGAAGGCGACGGCGGTTTCCTCCCATTCTGCATCGAGCGCGGCGAGATCGTCGACCTCGGCGAGGCTCTCCGTCGCCACGGGCGCAGCGCGCACGTCGCCTGCGAGCGACAGGATCGCCGTGAAGACGGCGCCATAGGCCGGGTTGCGGCTTTGAACCCGCTCGTCGAGAACCGAGAGGACATGCGAGGTCTCGGCCAGCAGGCTCCGCGCCTCGCCCGGCGGCCGCGTCGACAGGAACTCCAGGAAGAGCGGCAGATAGTCGGGCAACTCGTTCGCCATCACCAGCAGCCCGCCACGCTCATAGTGCTGGACGAGGTCGATCATGGCCTGGCCGCGATCCCGGCTTTCGCCGTGAATATGCTCGAAGAGATGCAGGGAGAGCCGTCGCGATCGGTCGAACAGCTCGACATAGCGCTCCTGCAGATCGAGGAGATCGTCGGTGCGAAGCGCATGGAGAAGCGACTGCAGGCCCCGGCGCACCGCGGGCCGCAGCAGATTCTCGTCGTCGATCACCGCCTCGATCTCGTCGATGGCGGCGACGAGGTCCGCACCCGGATAGGTGAGCAGCGCCGAAAGCGCCTTGAAGGTCCGCACAGGTGTCTGGCCCGCCATCATGCGATCTCCATCGGGTTGGTCGGGCGGCCGGTCGCCTTCGTGCCGAAGAGGTCCACCTCGTTCGATCCGCCGGAGCAGCCATTGCCGAAGGAGAAGCCACAGGAGCCGCGGAGGTCCTGGGCATCCTCGCTCCATTCGCGGTGCGCGGTCGGGATCACGAAGCGATCCTCGTAGTTCGCGATCGCCATGACCTTGTACATCTCGTCGATCTGGGCCCCGGTCAGCCCGACGCGCGCCGCGATCTGCGCGTCGAGGCGGCCATCGATCGTCTTCGCCCGCATATAGCCGCGCATGGCGAGCATCCGCTCGAGCGCGAGCGCCACCGGCTCCTCCTTGCCGGCGGTGAGCAGGTTGGCGAGATATTGCAGCGGAATGCGCAGGCTGCGCACATCCGGCATGTCGCCGTCGACGCCCATCTTGCCCGCGGCTGCGGCCGACTGGATCGGCGACAGCGGCGGCACATACCAGACCATGGGAAGCGTCCGGTATTCCGGATGCAGCGGGAAAGCGATCTTCCACTCCATCGCCATCTTCCAGACCGGTGAGAGCTTCGCCGCCTCGAGCCAGTTGTCGGGAATGCCGTCGGCCCGCGCCTGAGCAATGACGGAGGGATCATTCGGATCGAGGAAGACGTCGAGCTGCGCCTGATAGAGGTCCTTCTCGTCCGGCGTGCTGGCGGCCGCCTCGATGCGGTCCGCGTCATAGAGGATGACGCCGAGATAGCGGATGCGGCCGACGCAGGTCTCCGAGCAAACGGTCGGCTGACCCGCCTCGATGCGCGGATAGCAGAAGATGCACTTCTCGGATTTGCCGGACGACCAGTTGTAGTAGACCTTCTTGTAGGGACAGCCGGACACGCACATGCGCCAGCCGCGGCACTTGTCCTGGTCGATCAGGACGATGCCGTCCTCCTCGCGCTTGTAGATCGCGCCGGACGGACAGACCGCGACGCAGGCCGGATTGAGGCAATGCTCGCAGAGCCGCGGCAGATACATCATGAAGGTGTTTTCGAACTCGCCGTAGATGTCCTTCTGGACATTCTCGAAGTTCACATCCTTCGAGCGCTTCTCGAATTCGCCGCCGAGGATCTCCTCCCAGTTCGGCCCCCACTCGATCTTCTCCATCCGCTCGCCGCTGACCAGCGAACGCGGCCGCGCGGTCGGGAAGGCCTTCGACTCCCTGGCCGTATGGAGATGCTCATAGTCGAAGGTGAAGGGTTCGTAGTAATCATCGATCTCGGGCAGGTCGGGATTGGCGAAGATGTTGGCGAGGACACGCCACTTCGCCCCCATCCTGGGCTCGATGCGGCCATTCGCCTTCCGGCGCCAGCCGCCGTTC